>Ga0307928_10001586_pt1 | contig 17306 bp, 33 predicted proteins | sample AceLakmetagen232_FD_201815 | JGI IMG/M metagenome (GOLD analysis project Ga0307928, IMG submission 201815) | Saline water microbial communities from Ace Lake, Antarctica - #232 | ecosystem: Environmental > Aquatic > Non-marine Saline and Alkaline > Saline | place: Antarctica: Ace Lake... | reverse complement strand
TTTTCGTTGAGGTATTCATAGATTACGGGTGAACCTTCTGTGCTGGCTAATCTATCTTCGCCATAAGCCCAAGTCGCATTATCCGCTTTTGCCCTAAAGTGAAAAACAGTAGCTTTTGTTAAACCAGTTACAACACCTACGAAGCTATCCCCTGTGTTCCAGCTACCCGTTAAAGTCCAATCGCTGCCGTAACCATCCGTTAAACCATAGTCAAAGCCTATTTCGGTAACGTCAGTAGAGCCATCATCATCTATTGTGCCTGATAATATAATCCAAGTCCCACCAAATCCTAAGAAAGTATTGGTAGTTACAGCAGGTGAATGAAATTCAAATATCCAGCCGGAGTTGTCGCCGCCATCTACACTATGCCCGCCAGCATACCAAATGTCAGCAGGTGTAGCAGCCGAGTAACTTATAGACATATAATCAACGCCTACATAAGTTGCCCCATCATAATCTAAATCCCAGCCAGCAATACCAGAACCTTGCAGTGTCTTTATTGCAACGCCAACATCCCTTGTGAAGCTGTTTACTGTCTGCGTTGTGCCATCGGTAAAGGTTATAGTTTGCACGCCGTCTCTTGTAAATCCTAATGTGTCAAAAGTATTACTTCCTGTTACTGTAGAAGTTGCGCCTGTTAAATTGACTATATTATAAGTTGTTAATCCACCACCAGCAAAATTATTTGAGTTGTTAATGGTAGCTGTGTTAGGAGTGAGAGTTAGATTAGACCCATCGTAATTCCACCAATATAAATTAAGAGTTGAACTTCCTAATGTTAGTGTTTTGGCGTCAGCTCCTGTTAGACTAAAAGTCCAATTAGGTATATTTACTGTTTGGTCATTTGTAATTAGTGTTCCAGCAAAAAACTGCACATAATTACTGACAGTCAATTCATCTGCAAGAGTTAAAGTATCCGTTGTTCTTATATACAAAACAGTGAAAGATATTCCATTAGAAGTTAATGTAGAAGGAGTATTTGTTCTCATATCTAGAATAAGTTTATTAGCTGAAGTAAAAGTCATATCTGCACTAAATGTCAAAGAGCCATAAATATATAAATAACGAACATTCCCATCATGAATAAAGGTAGGTGTATCTGTAACTCCAGTCCAATCCATACCAAGACAAGACCCAGCCTCATCTAATGTTACTGTCTGCCCGTCTATAGAAAAGGAATCAGTGTCAAAGAAAACATTATTGCTTGAGGTTGGTTTGTTACCATCGGCAGGCACACCGCCAGAACTTAATGACCAATGGTTATCATCATCTGACCAATTACCACCATCCCCTACCCAATATCTATTAGCACTTCTATAACCTCTATCAACTGCCGAGGTTTTTTGTACTGCGCCGGTAGCATCCATTACGCATTTATAATATCTACCTTCGCCATTTGCAGGTGCATCGGTATCGTTATAAGCTGCCGTAGTAGCCCCAATTATATTTCCATAAGCGGCATCACTATCGGCTGCTGACCTTTGCCACTGGTAGGTTAAAACCCCTGTAGCCCTATACCCTGTATCGGTAGCACTGGCATCACTATCACCTGTAGCATTTAAGGCTATTACTTTATAAGTCCTACTTGCGCCGTTAGCGACTGAAGCCCCTGTTAAACTCAATTCAACGTGTATATTATTTGTGCCGTCTGAAGCTGTGGCAGTGCCAGGTGTAATGACACCGGCAGCAGCAGCACTATCATCATAAGTAGCTACATCGCCTAAAGTGTCTAAAAGGTTAGCCCCCTCGTAAACCTTATAGCCTGTAGCCCCTGTTGATTTTGTCCAAGTTATTACTACTTTATCAGTATGTGTGCCGTCTGTAGCTGCTACATTGGTGGGGGCAGCCGGTTTAGTTAAAAAGCTTTCCGTGCTGTCAGCCCAGTCGTTGCCCTCGCTATTAGAGGAATAATATCTATAATAAATAGTTGTGCCGGTAGGTAAGCTTGTTACATCATAAAATAAAGCCCCTTCACCTTTTTCACCCAGACTATGATTATTGTCCCAGTTACCGGCAGTAGTAACACCATCGTTATCACCCCAATATACTGTTACTGTAGTAGTTTCACCGCCGTCATCAGTTAAATTGCCATTAAGCCTTGCAGTAGTATCTTCAATACTGCTTACGCCTGTGCCGTTGGTTATAGTGGGGGCTGTTGATACCGTGTCTCCCCACTCCTCAAACATAAAATCATAAGTAGAATATGCTGTCCAACCTGTTCCACTATTTGTTGATAATTCAGCATTACCACCTGCGTAAGTTGCAGAAGTACTATCGTATCTCCATTCAAGTTTGTTACTTGAATCGCCAGTCAACGCCCTAACTACTATAGCGTATTTAGTAGTAGCCGTTAGCGCAGTACCAGCCCCAAGAGTTATTTCACGCCATTCACCCCCCCCACCAATTGTTACCGTATCCCCATCTGTAGTACCTGAACATAAATCTATACCTGTAGGGTGTCCACTGCCATCTACGGCTTTAATTGAAACTGTAATAGTACCAGGTAATAAGATACGATATACTTGTATTTTTACGCTTGTTATTGTATGAGAAGTAGCAGGCGTAAAAGTTTGTGCTGCCCACGTTGCATCGTGAATACCAGCAACGGCATCTGCCCCTGTAACATAATTCTGGTATTTAGTGGAGGCGGCAATGGGGGAAGCTATAACGCATAATGATAAAGCAACTACAGCTAAAGCCGTAGCTGTTCTTTTGATAAAACTCTTTATACTAAAAGACAATTTCAAATGTCCTAATATTCATTCCTTTTTTTAGAGGGGGCAGCCCGAAAGCTACCCCCCCTGCCCAGGTTAGTCCATCATCTTTACAACGCCCATCACTACAAGTACCGCCACAACTATTGTCAAGATTGTCTGGAGTAATACGTCTCCAGTACTAGTGCCGGTGATGACATTTGTAATAAGCGTTGAGATTACGATGAAGGCTACTATACCAGTAATTACTGTTCCTAGCCCTTTACCACTCATCTCATTACTCCTTATACTTATTTTAGAGGGGGCAACCTGAAAGCTACCCCCTCTGCGCCGGTTAGTCCATCATCTTAACTACACTCATTACAACAACCACTGCTACGACTACCGTCAAGATAGTCTGCAACAGTACATCGCCTGTGCCAGTGCCGGTGATGACATTCGTTATCAGTGTGCTGATAACTATAAAGGCAACCACACCCGCTATAACTGTTCCTAAACCTTTGCCACTCATTTTAGCTTGCTCCTATGCCCAGAACGGGCTTCATCTTTGTTTGCATTATAAACAGTGCTTTACTTGATTACAAGTATTGTTTAACCCCTCACCCCATTTTTGCCATATCTTTTCCTACGTGTCCGCCAAGCTTTCCTAGCGGCGGCTGCCCTTGACTTAATACTCCGTGCCATTTTTAACTCCACAGCCCAGAACGGGCAACATTAAATATTTATTACCTTACGCCTGTTTCTATCATAGCGTAGTCAATGGAAATTCCAAACTGCACTTGAACTAATTTACCCATTGCCCAAGTTGGAAAGGTTGTTGGCGTAGTAGAAGTGTTAGGTGAAGGCTGTAAAATGACTACCGCCATAGTTTGCGTAGCCCCATATATTTCGCTGGATACTAGGTCTATTCCCCAAGAATTGAGCAAGGTTTCGTTTATAGTTAATCCACTCAAATCATTGTCAAAAAGAGTTAGTACAACTATATAATCACCTGCTTTTTGCGTAGTGAACTCTAGGAATAAAGAACCAGTTTCAAAGTTTGTGATGGTTACTTTATTCAACCCGCTAATTGCAACATCAATGTTATCAATTCTTTCGTCAAGGTTCCTTAACATATTGTCTATATAGGTAAGGTCATCATCAATGCTGTCTAGCGTAGCCTGTTTGTCTATCGGGTAAAGGTCTAATAGTATGCCGTCTATTTTTGACTGTAAGGTATCAATATCGGCTTCCAACGCTGTTAAATCAACTTCGTCAGGCTCGCCGGCAGGTTCAATGGCATCAACCTCTGCCTGTAAAGTATCAAGCTCAAGCTGTAAGTCTGCTATGGAAGCCATATTTATATCAACTTCACTAACAGTATTGCCGGTTATTGTTTCAAGGCTGTTTAGCCTATCCTGTATATTACTGATACTGTCCTGTGTAGCCGTGCCGCCAATGTTATTTTCAATGTCTGCTATGTCGGCTTGTAGCTTGTTAATCTCAATGGCTAAACTATCAACCTGGCTGGCTAACCCTGCCGGAACATTGATATTATTGATAGCAGTTTCCAGCCCTGATAGTTTGCTTTTGTTGGTAGCTATATTAGCTTCAATGGCAGTAATATCTGCCTGTATTTGTACTATGGGGCTTGTGGGGGAGCTTGTGGGTGTGTTTGTGGAAGGGGCTTCGCTGCAACCAGATAGAAGAGTTGCGAAGATTGCAACTGTTAGAAGGATTGAGAACAATGCAAGAACTTTCTTTTTCAAATAATCCGCTCCTATTTACGGGCAATATTATATAACTGCCCTTATTAACCCCTATTGTACAATACCTATATCCCCCCTTACAAGCCTTTACGGGCTATTTTAAGTTTTTTTATAAAAATAATTTAGGGCTTGCATCGCCGCTAGGCGTGATATGGTAGCATTCGGCAGCATAATGGCGGATTAGTGTGATTATATTACTATTCAAGCGTAACACTTTTGCCTATATCGCTATAAATACCATAGAATAGCTAACATTAGTGTTGCTTCATATAGCCCTAACCCTTATTATGCCCATATGGACAAATATTACACACCACAGCAAGCCGCCCGTATATTACGGATAACCAGGGCAAAGGTTTATGAGTATATACAGAGTGGCAAACTAAAAGCCTATAAATTAGGGGATGACAGCCCTCACCGGCATTGGCGAATAAGCGAACCCGATATTGAGGCTTTTATACATTTTGGTCATAACACAAACGCTGCTACAGACAGGGGGTTTCAAAATGAAAAATAATAGCCCGACTTGTACAGCAGCGTTTGTGTTTGACAATATGGTGGTTTGTGGGGTTGCCGTTGAAAGCGGTAAATTAGCAAGGGTTTCAGTCGCCTTTGCAGACCTCCCGAGTATTCTAGCATAAAAGGAGCTTTATATAAAATGGGTAAAGAAGTAGAAATCAACTGGTTTATTAATTTGCTTGAATATTATTGTTATTATATAACAACCCACATAGAAAGTATTTGGGGCAAAGTATTATTTGTTTTGCTTTTACCGATAACAATCCCTCTGGTTTTTATACTCCAAGCCTATTATAAAAAACAAGCCGAAGGTAAGAATAATGAGTAAATCAGGACAGGCTTATGTAGCCGCAACGCAAGGACACCAGTTTACATTGTATGCCGTTATGAAGCAACGAGGTATGCCGCTTTCAAAAGCACAGGCGGAATGCCAGGCTTACCTTGAAAGAACTTATCCGGCTGTGGTAGTTAAGGAGTTAGATAATGGACGATAGATTTCAACCGCAAAGAAACCTAAATATAGTGCTTCAGAACTTCGGGAATAAATATAGCGAAGTGCCAGACATTATAACAAGCGAAGAAGATAGTTTAAAATATAGGTTAGCTTTTAGCGAAGCTAGAGATAAAATTAACAAGATTATCAATCAAGAATGGGTAGAGCTGATAGATACCTTTATAAGCAACGCCAAAGAATCAATGAAGAATGCCCCAAAAAGCGAATACTGGCAGGGCTATAAGAACGGCGTAATAGGCTATTTAGATAGTCTAAAAAGAGGCATCAAAACCAAAGCGGAGGGCAAATAAATGTATACAGAAGGAAAATGGGAAATTGAAGATGGCTGGAATGTTGTCTGCAAAGGTAAGCTCGTAGCTAATTGTGGCGGCTATATAGATAACTATTCAGCAGGTTCGAAGATTTGGAAGGAATCCAACGCCAACCTTATAGCTGCTGCACCAGATATGTATAAGGCATTGAAGAGAGCAGATATTTTCTTGAATTACAATCGCCAGCCATTAGAGGACAAAGTAAAATGGGAAGTAGCTAAAGCCCTAGATAAAGCGGAGGGTAAATAAAATGGGTGAGAAATTAAAAACCGCCAAGCACATCAACCTAGAAGCTAGTATCGGCGAAGTTGAAGTTATAAAACAGCCCGCCGATGCCGAGCCTGCCCATACTCTAATGTTGACAGATGAAATTATCAACAAACGGGATAAACAATGGATAGATACAATAGATAAGTTGATAGAACTTTATTGTTGCACAAGCCCACAAAAAAACTTATTGATATTACTAAAATCCAAAATGGAAAGGCTGATAAAATGGGTATAAATACGCAATGTCAGTACAATGCAATGCTAGGTAAGTATAGAGATTTGGGTTTTAGCTTGTACGAAGAAGAAGATGTTATTGACGAAGATGATAAATTAGTAGTTATCTATTTCAAGGATAAGCGGTTAGCCTCATATTATAAAAGTAAACTAATAGGCAACGTAAATAATGTTATGTTGATACAACAGGAATGCCAAAGCTACTGGAATAATATCATAGGAGGCTTTGCAAACGACTATGCTTAATATTGCTATACCTCTTATTTTAGGTTTTATTGCTGGTTACTATGCCGGTAATAAAAACTTTAGAGATAAGGTTAAAAAATACATCAACAAGAAGAAGGGTAATAAATGAAAATTAACTGGAATATGATAGACGCTGATATGTTAAACGACTACCGGCTACCCAAAGCCCCCTCTATGTTTCGCAGCGTGGCAGAAAATCTCATCGGCGTTGTTAGCCGCACCGAGTTTAACGATTACAATAAAATATCACAGTTTGATAAAGAGCTTATGGTAGCCTACTGGCGGCAGGTAGACGGGCTTGATAGTATTTTCAGTAAAGATTATAACCTACCGCCAGTTAATGCTTTTGAGGAATGGTTTATGTTTACCGCAACACAACCCGAACTTATACGCCGTGCAAGGCAGTGGTTAGTTGAGCATAATTACCTTATACCGAAAGCTAGCGTTGATAAACACGCACAAGAAGCCGGTAAAAGCTGGGCGAGGGGGTTTTAATGCCAGCAACGCAATTTATATGCCCCGACAAAACCAAAATACCCATAGCCGATTGCTTAGCCGGTTGCCCTAATAGGTGTATGTCTTTACCAACACTTAACAGGGTAGCCGAACAGAGGGAGTGGAAGGGCAAGCCTTCTACTACACAACTCATAAGTGGCACACGGCTTGAATACCTTAAAATAACAAAAGACTATGCTGTTGACCCTGATGATTTTGCCTTTGCCTTACTCGGCACGAGAGTTCACGAAAGGCTGGATAAAGTCGCACAGAAACTTAAAATGATTTCAGAGCAAAAGTTAAAGGGCGAGGTAAGCGGAATCATAGACCTTTTAGTGCCTGACAACGGCGGTTTTGAACTTTGGGATTATAAAACTTCCGGCTCGTATAAAATAGCCAATGCGCTGGGTTTAACCACAAAAGCCGTACAAATAAAGGACTGGGAATTACAGCTCAACCACTACAGGTTGTTATTGCAAGATGCAGGTTTTAATATCACCCGCCAGGTAATACAGGCAATAGCCCGTGATGGCGGCACTTACATATCAAAGAAATACGGCATTAACAGAAAAATAAACCTTATAGAAATCCAACGCCTTGATGATAATTACGTCAGGGATTATTTTAACAACAAAAAAGCAGCACTGCTCAAAGCCTTAAAAGACGGGGTTATGCCGCCTATGTGTGATTATGACGAACGCTGGGGTAACCGCCGTTGTATGGGTTACTGCCCAGTAGTTGAGTATTGTCCTGAAGGGAGGGCTATGACGAAATGAAACGCACAGCACTAAAACAAGTATCAGGTAAACGCCGGCACGAACTAGCCTGCTATTATGCCCTTGTGGCTACTTTGAGGTTAAGTTGTTACAACAAGTCAGAACTATCCGGTAAAAACCCCGACTGGCAAAGCGATTATCTGGCAGACCCGCACCATATAGACGGCAAGGATGGTAAAAAACTATACGACCCGTTTAATATAATATTTCTAACCCGCACCGAACACGATATACAGCACGGCAAGGTAAAGGGTGAAAAGCTAAATAAAGAAGCCTTGTTAGCCATTATACGCCCTATCAGGATAACGCAGGGTTTTACTTTGGGCGAGGACTTAATAAAAATAGGGGGGAATAATGAGCAAGCGTAAAGACCTAGAACGGGCAGAGGCAGGGCGGCTACACAGGGAGGGTAAACTTGTAACGCCGGAGCAAGCCAGCAAAATAGACAGGATGGTGAAAAAGGTAAGCGGCAAAGTAAACTGGCTGGTTGACCACACAATAACCCGCAAATTACAAAAATTAAATATTGACGGCAAAGCTAAAGCCGCTAGAAACTTGGTTAAAGCAGTCGGGGCAAACAAAATGAGGGATAGTGTAATAGAAGCTGCCGAACTTGACATAGCCGATTGCGTAAAGCAAGGTATGACAGACGATGAGATATTACAGCCCTGCCTTGATAGCAAGAATTATATGGCATTACTAAGTGAAACCGGCTTAACCATAGAAAACCTTAAAGTGATTATAAATCAAAAGAGGCGTGGGTAGTGATTTATATACACGAAGCGGATTTAACCAAAATCTACCCTGTAGTAAACGATGTAATAAAAGCCTTGAGCGGTGGTATGCAAAGGGTAGTAAAAGAGGTTGTGGTAAATGATGATTTACCGGCGTTTAGAATTACCGGCTGCTGGGCGATGTTTACTATGCGGCTGGACATAAAGGCAATCAAAAAAGGAGGCAGTGATGGCTAACAGGGCTACCGAAAGGGAGGTAAAGACATTCAGGGTTGGACAACTTATACAAAACAACCCCACCTACTCCTATACCCGACTGAATAAGATGCTTGTTAAAGAGTTCGGCAGTGGGTTACGCAAACAGTATGTCCTTGAGCTTGTTCGTAGCATAAGGGAAGTCAGCCCGACACAAAAAGAGATAAAGGCATTAGACAAGGAAAAACCCGATGCTTCGCTGCGCAGTATTTACTGGAAGTGGCGCAGGGCTGGTTTTGTAGCAGAAGAGGCTAGGGAATTGGTTAAAGGACACGGGGGGGTAAAAGTAAACGCCACCGCCGTATATAATTCCGCCCCTGGCGTTGTGGCAAGGGCAAGACGGAAGAAGTATATAAAAATGCTGGCGGGGGCGGGGTTTGGCAGTAAGCAAATAGCCGCCGAACTTCGGGATTATTACACAAGGGATGCTAAACGTAGCCCCTGGGACTTTATAAGGCTGGAATACAAACCTGTGGAAAAAACCACAGTTAAAAGCTACGAAATAGCCAGGGAGAAATCCAAAGCCAGAATAAAGACACTGTATAATGCTTACCACCGCAGAAAAAAGTAAACACACTTCGGGAGGATTTTAGATGATAGGTTATCACATAGCCGAAGGCTTAATAGCCGACAGCAAAGGAAATATAACACGGGATTGTAAAAGGTTAAGCATCCTTGATAATTTTCTAAGGGAAAGCCGCAAAGATGTAAATATCTTTTATCACCTTGAAGCCAACGCCGCCGCCCTGTATAAAAACATAGGGCTTACTGAAAAAGAGGGCGTTAAGCTGGCATTGAATAACAAAATATACATCACACCTTACTCTTTGCGCCACTACCCTAACCGGATAGTCGGCATAGATTACGGCTTCGGAAGCGGGCATCATTACGCTAATATCTATAACGCAAGGCAGTATGCATCCACAAGGCTTTTGCCGGAATATACTGACGAAGAGGCTATCGGAAAAGCTAAAAAGGCGGAACAGGCAGGCAATGACGTGATCGCCGCCTTTGCCGAGTTGGGGCTTCCAACCTTTAAGCTAACCTCGCCGGTTAATGTGTTCCTAACCGACACTGAACTAGATATCCCCCTGTCGGTAAATATGCCGGAGGGGGCTGATACTATGGCTTACCAGTGTATAAAGGGGAATTGGCTTGAAGCCTTTAGCTGTGGGTATTGGGATAATGCTTATGACTACGACATAAACGGGGCTTATCCCAGCGAAATGGCGTGGCTTTCCGATTTAAGGCGGGGTAAGTGGACACGGACAAAAGAATACGTCAGTTATGCCACCTACGGCTTTGTAGAGGGTGAAATAACAACTTGGGCAAGGTTTCACCCGTTCCTAGCCAAAGGCGGTGGAAATACAAGTTACACGCCGGTTGGCAAATGGCATACTTTTTTAACGTTTCAGGAGTTAAAATTTCTTTACAAGTATAATCTCGGCAGCTTCAAAATAGAGGACGGCTGGTGGTGGACTACAAACCAAGAACCTGAATACCCATTGCAAAAAATGGTGCTTGATTTATACACCAAAAGGCAAACCACGCAGAGTAAAATGACAAAAGAAATAATACACCGGATATTAGCCGGTATATGGGGTAAGTTTAGTGAGGTTAAAAAAGAGGGGTTGGGGAATTTTACTAATTCAGCTTACGCCGCCATAGTGGAAGCCAACAACCGGCTCAAAGTTGCCAGGGCTTGTATAGAAAATAATATAGTGCCGTTGCATATAGCGGTGGACGGGATAATTACCGACAAGCCGCTCAACCTTAATTTAAGCAACAATCTAGGCGAATGGCGTATGACACACAAAGGTAAATGCTTAATAGTTAATTCAGGCGTTGTCGGGTTTGAAGGCAAGGGCGGGAATGAGGAGTTTAGCCTAACTTATGAATGGCTACGGGGCGAGATTGACAAAAACCCACAGGCTTCCGAATATTCAATGACTAAATATGCGCCGGTTACTTTGGCTAAAGCGTTAGCCACCGATTACAGCAAGCTCGGCATAGTAGAGGAATTAAAGCGGGCTGTATTTATAGATGCCGACAACAAAAGGGTATGGCAAAACAGGGCAACCACCGGCGGGGAATTACTTAAAACTAAAGAGCAGAGTTATCCAATAGAAGTAAGTATTGTACGGGGGTATGGGTTATAAATGAACGACCAACCCTTTTACCAACCGATTAAAATGCTCAAACGTTTACACGGAAAGTATTGGTATGAATACGACTGTTATCTACCTACGCTTGAAGAACATAATGAAGAAAAAGTTGAAGATCCCACTATAGACCAAGCAAGACGTTCCTATTCTGCCACAGCACTAAAGGAACTTAAGCGTATGGATTATCTATTACGAGAACATCTCAAAACCCATAACCTTGCTAAAAAAAAGTATGGCAAGAAACCCCTTAAAGGTGGTATAGAATTATGAGCCTTCCTAAAATTGAACCAGTAACAGGCGGTTATAATTATGAATGGGGTGAGGAAAAAGTACGGATTGAATGCCGTAGATTATCTTTACGAAACAATGACTTAAAAGGGGAGATAACAATATCCACCACAGCCCCAGAATCACCGGCTAACCATTTACACCAGGCAAGTTTTAATTTTTCGTCTGCGCAGTCAAGAGATAGATTATCTACTATGCTTTCAAAAAGGCTTGAAGTAGGGTGGGATTCTATACTAGAACAAACCTGTGTCTACACAATGGAGGCTTTCCGAAGAGGGGAAAAGGTTGTTGAGATTTTCACCGGCAGTGGGCAAGCTACCCCGCCGGAGTTTTTGCTCTACCCATTCATAGTCAAAAATTATCCGACCATCATATTTGGAGACCCTAGCTCTTCAAAGAGTTTGTTTTCATTGGTGGTTGCAACGTTGTTGGCATTACCCTGGCATGACAATCCGATGGGCTGGAGTACTCCCAAAACCCCAGTAAAGATATTGTATTGTGATTGGGAAACAGACGAGGCAACAATAGGTTGGAATCTAGCTTGTCTACAAAAAGGAATGGAACTACCCCCATTATCATTAAATTATCTACACTGTTCAATGCCTTTGCATTATGATATTGAGCAAATATCAGAAAAGGTAAACGAGTGTAATGCACAGATAACTATTATTGACAGTCTTGGGTTAGCCGCCGGCGGAGACTTGAATATAACAGAGCCAGCGTTAAACTTCTGGTCAGCCTGGAGGAAACTTAAAACCACCAGCCTTATACTAGCACATACTTCCAAGTCATCCCAAGAAAATGATAAGAAGAAATCTGTATACGGAAATGTTTATTACACCGCCGAAGCCCGTTCTATATGGGAAATAAAGAAATCGCAAGAGGCTGACTCAGGCGAAATGGATATTGCCCTTTTCAATCGGAAGCCGCCGCCCTTCGCTAAAATACATAGACCACTAGGATTACACATATCATTTTCAGGAGATGGTGAAATATCAGACAGCACGGAAATAAGGGAATCATCCCCTCAATCTGTGTCTGAGTTTATGTCTTCATTTGGGACGCAAGAACAGATTAAAGATTTCCTTCTTGAAGGGGCAAGGACAACACAAGAAATAGCAGAGGCAATAAGTATAACTAACGTCAACGCCCGCAATGCGTTAAAACGATTAAAAGACAAAGATATTATCTTTAAAATTGGTGATGGTAAATGGGGATTATTAAGTAATGTGTAACAGGTGTAACAGGTGTTACGTAACAGTTACAAAAGCGGAAAGTAACACCCCCCCCCCTAAAGGGGGGGTTATCCTGTTACAAAAATATAGTTACAGAGAAAATAGAGGGGGACAAGAAGAAATGAAAATAAATAAAGTTCAATTTGTTTGGTGGTGGAGATTGCCAAGAACCTTATACTGAAAATACCCTAGAACTTAGGAGAAGCCTATGTTTTATGGGTTGTATTTAGGGATAGTGGAAATAAGATTATTGAATAAAGTTTTTACCCCATATAAGGAGGAGTGAAAGTGACAATTTGTATTATATGCAAAAAGGAGATAAGCAAGGCTTCCATTTGTGATAGTGTTTGTCTAGATTGTGCGGGTTATATGGTAGATAACCTAATGAGCCTTGACGATATAGGCAAATGTGCAAAACTAGGGATGGTTGCCCTTATTGATGAGGCTACTGGCTACCAGGATATAAGGGCTAGAGAAGAATTGATGAAAATATATCAGGGGTATATAAGGGGTATATAAGGAGGAGTTATGACATACAAAAAGAAACTCACAAGGGGGTTTGAGAAGATTATGAAAAAAGAACTAGGTGTTGAGTTTATAGATGTTACCCCAATGACAGACTATGAGAAGGTGGTAGAGGGGGATAGCTTTTATCATTATTCGTGTAATCATTGTAGCCACATATCTTTAAGACAGGCAGGCAAAATACCACCACGTTGCCCTAATTGCCATTATGCCTTGGTATGGAATCCTCGTCTTGTCGATGTAATAGAAGCAAACAATGGTGAGGAAATAGTATTATCAGATTTAATCAAGCTCTATCAGGAAGGTAAGCTGGTAGAGATAGACACCGTTAAGAAGGCTTTTTGGGAACAGTTTAAGGGTGTTGGTGAGTTGTTTTTTCCCTATGCCAGAATCGGTGCTACCGAAGATGATATAAATAGTGCTGTGGAAGAAGAGTGGGATGGGATGGTAGCCGAACTCAAGCCAATAGGAGAATTAAAATGAAACAGGTAGAAGAACTGATAGAAGTAATAGCAGAGAAAATATCTTGGTATGCTGGGTATAAGTGGGAAAGGCTTGATGGTTACAGCAGGCAATTCTATTTAGACCACGCCAGAATATTCCTGTCCGAACTAGGGAAGTTTAACCTAGCGTTGATAGATGAAGACCAGACAATACCACCATGCCCCCCACAAGCAGAAGCACCAGCAAAGTGTCAGTATTATATGGGAAAGGCTATGCTTGAAGCCAAGTTCAAAAAAGTAATCCCCCTATCACAAGTACTGAAGGAGGTAAAGTAGAGATGGAATGGACTGATTTAATGGCAGCTTTCATCTTTGGGATAGTAATAGGGCTGTTATTAGGGTTTAGGCTAGGAGGTAGGCAACAATGAACGTTGATGAATTAGCAGAGGAATATAATATGTCTATTGTTGATGTAGTCAGGTTACTTACCCAAGTGGAGATAATTATTGCAAAGCAGGAGAACCGAAAGCCTAAACTTACTTTGAGGTATGTAGGAGGCAAATAACAATGGATAAAGAAAAGAACCTATATGTAAAGAAGCCTATACCGATAGAGGCTATACAGTGGTTTAAGGACGGCGACCACCCAGAGGTTAAGCCTGTCCCAGAGAAATATAAAGGTTTCAACCCAGTATTGGATGGTGCTACAGGGTATATAGACACACTTGAGGGTGATATTCACTTTGTAACTGCTGGAGATTGGATTATCAGAGGTGTTCGTGGCGAATACTATTCTTGTAAGCCAGACATATTTGCAGAAACATATGCCCTACTCCCACAGGGGAAGGATAGGTTACTAACAGATGAGGGAATGAGAACTGCTATCTGGAATATGGGGACAGAATTAGAAGCTATAGGAATGGTGGAAGATTTAGATGGAATTACGCAAAAGGATAGATTTACGGCAATAGCCAAAGCCCAAAAACTCCTTGATGATATAAACAAGGAGAAGGAAAAGGCGGAGATATTTGAGAAGATAAAAGACGTGGCTACACTCATAGAGCCGACGGTGGAAGATATGGGGGAAGTTGTAACACAGTTTAGCCCTTTTTACCAGATAGACGCAGAGAAATTAAATGAACTTGAAAAGCAGGGGTTAAGTGAACCAAAAAGAACGTAAGCTAAAAAGAATAGCAGAGGGGGAATGAGATGGAATGCATAGGCTTCGGCGAGTTTGAAGGTAAGTGCGATAATATAGCAGGCACGAAGTGGAGTCCGTATTGGTGCGAAAGGTGCAATAAACTTCGCTTTGACCATATAGATAATAGGTTCAAGGAAATTACTAAACGATTTGATGAAAAGGCAAACGGCAGACCAGTCAAGCTGTTTAATGATTAGCCACAGCAGAGGAGAAGTAGAGATGAGTTTAGTTACTGATGAGACTACAGCACGTCCTAGTTGTTGTTTCGCCTTGCCGATGAGATTGATACGGAGAAAAGACCAATGGCGGTGTTACCAGTGTTCATTTTGCGGGCGGAGCATAGAAACCAACTCTTGCGCAACTTCAACTGGAGGTAAATAACAATGGATAAAGAAAAGATAGCGGAATATTATTACAATTTTACTGTTAAGCAGGGGTGGAAATTGGCGGGTTTTGAGCGTAAAATATTTATAGCAGCTAAAGAGTTTGCTAGGGGGTTTATAGCCCTACTCCCACAGGGGGGAGAGGGAGGGTTGGTAGATAGCGATACTAAATGTGATTTACTTGATGAGTTTATGGCTTGTTACTCTGGGGGGTTGGATGTTGTCCTTCAAAGCAATGTAAGTAATTTACTAGATGCAGCGTTCAAAGCCCAAAAACTCCTTGATGATATAAACAAGGAGAAGGAAAAGGCGGAGATATTTGAGAAGATAGATAACCTAATTAGCTACTATGAAGATAAGCTTGGGCATTACGCACAGGAAATAACTAAAGATTTAATAGCCCTTAAAAATCAGGTGTTAGGGGAAGATTAATGAAAGCAAAGTGTGTAGAATGTAAAAAAGATATAAGGGATATACCCCCCTATGGCGGCAAATATGACGAAGCAATATTCTGGACTTTATGTCCGGCTTGCCAGGCTAATCAATACGGCGAAGTCGGCAGTATGGAGAAGTGTTAAATGGCATATAACAGCGATTTATCAAACCCGCCGCACCATATATTGCCAAGTAATAAAATGACAAACAGGGATAAGTTTTTCTACACCGGCACAGGTTGTAAATACCACAACGATTGTCGTACTTGCCCTTATGAGGATTGTATAGTAGGAAAGACTAAGGATTACTTATGGGCTAATACAATACTGGAGGAAAGGTAGTGAAAACGCACAGGGTCAACACACAGCCCCTTAACCCCCTACCCTAATACCATTACATACCCCTACCCTAGAATTAAGCTACAGCCCCTTACAAAGCATATAAGCTAATACCCCTAAACAACAAGGGTCAGCCGGATTAAACCATTATCTTGACACTTGACAATTATTAGCAAGGTATGTTATTATAATAATATTATGAAATGTTTACGTTGTGGTTATAAATGGGATGCCAGGGTTAAGAAGCCTCGGCAATGCCCCTATTGTAAATCACCTTATTGGAATAGAGAAAGAACAGGAGGTAAAGGATGATGGCAAAAACAAAGTTACCATTTTGATGGGATAGCAAGTTACCAGTCAGCACGGTTCTTCTCGTTATTGATTGACGCTGCGAAATAAATAAAAAAAGGGGTAAATAAAATGAAAATAATTACAGGAATGGTTTTGTTTGGGGCAGGCAGTGGGTTATGGTGGCAGTTTCTTCAATTCATAATAAACAATGAAGGGACTGCCTTAAAAATAATACTGGTAGGGGTTATAGCAGCTTTGTTAATGTTGATGGGTAGTTATATCGTTATTAAGACTACCACCAACCAAATCCGTGTCCAATCTCAATAATAATATAAATACCAACCATACCAATGACAACACTAGCAACGCCTTTTAATATACTATCCATTGTATGTTAAACCTCCTAAAAATGGATTATAAGAGTTTAGCATAAAATAAGAATATGTCAATAGTGATTGACGCAAAATAGAGGGAATAAAATGAGGTATAAAATAGGATTTATTCTAATAATATGTGGAAGTGGGCTACTATTCTACGGGTTGGCTTGGATTGCATCGTTCTTGAGCGATACAACACTTCTTACGTTGTTTATCACGCTGTTAGTAATTGGGCTTTTCCTTCTATTTACATCTGGTGTAAATTTACGCCTTACGCATTATATAAATGCCTGCCAGAAACATAGCAACAGCCGCAACAACGACCAGAATTGCTTGCCACAACTCTCCGCCAGTTATCCCAACTCCAATAAACATCACAAAACCGAATACAAAACTGCCAAACGCCAAGAGACCACCAAATATAAATTTAAGCATACCCATAATGAAGGATTATAGAAGGAAATGATTGTAGAAGTCAATACTTGTGATTGACATTAAAAGGCTTTATCCTCTAGCTAAAAACTAGGGGGTAAAGCAAATGGAAGGTAAAGGGCTAGAGGAAGCCATAATAAACATAGCATTGGAAATAACAATGAACGCAATAAATATTGAAATGCCACAATGTAAGTTCTGCCAGTCTAAAAGTGTAGTCAAAAATGGCAAGCGTAACGGCACGCAATACTATATATGCCGTGCCTGTGGTAGAGGCTCTACTGGCACTAAAGCCCTGCCACGAATGAGGTATCCTATGGATACTGTAGCCAATGGCGTTTATGATTACTACGCTGGACATTCGCTAAACGATATTAG
>Ga0307928_10001585_pt1 | contig 17313 bp, 28 predicted proteins | sample AceLakmetagen232_FD_201815 | JGI IMG/M metagenome (GOLD analysis project Ga0307928, IMG submission 201815) | Saline water microbial communities from Ace Lake, Antarctica - #232 | ecosystem: Environmental > Aquatic > Non-marine Saline and Alkaline > Saline | place: Antarctica: Ace Lake... | reverse complement strand
ATTATCTGCTTCTTCAACTGCATCTAATTTTTCTTGAATGTCTACAACCGTTTCATTTAACTTTCCTCTTTGTTCAATAACTCTATTGTAACTTTCATTGTAAGAACTATCAACACTGATACCAGATTGTTCTGAATTAATCGATAACCAAGAAAACATTATGGTGAATATACCTATAAATACAATTAGGGTCATAACTAAACCCATTAAAGTTGCACTCTTCTTTACATTATTATTTATCTTTTTACAAACCATATCATCAAACCCCCAATGATTACTATTGATAAGAACGAACCCCATTCTATAACTTGAAATCCTAATGCTGCACCACCAAGCATTCCAAGAATAATTCCCAATATTCCAAGAGGAAGACTAACAAACATTAAGGCAACAACTATTCCAGAGAACATCATTGCATAGAATGTAGCATCATCATTTCCAAGTAAATCATAAATTGTCTCTGCAAAATTTCCTCCTATTGTTTCCATCAAAGAACCAAAATTCCAATAAGAACCTGTTGCATAAAATGTTGCAATGTAAGTTCCATTTCCAGAAGTTCCAATATGACAATATAATGTTGCGGAAGAAGAAGTTTCACAAACATTACATATTTCTGTATCTGCATTTCCTCCTCTTTTAAGAACTCTTAAACATCCAGTATCAACTTCCCCACTTGGTTTGGTAAATGTTAATACAAAATTTTGTGTGACATTATTATAAAATAACTCATAAGCCATACTAATAAATTTATTATAAATAAAAGTAGAATCTTCATCCAAGGTAATCTTTTGTGGACTCTCCGTTATTCTATAAGGTTCTATTGTTTTTACTACTTGATTATTTTGAATAAGAATTACTTTATATAAAGAATCGTACCAATTTAAATAAGCAACATCTTCTCCATTGAAAGCAGTTTTTGCCATTGCTATTGTATAAAAAGTATCTGTTCCAACATCATAAAGTTGGATTTGTATGATTACATTTTCTTGTACTATTTGTGATTTATCAAGAACTCTAAAAACAGTTAGTGTTGCCTTTGAATCATTTATTAAATACAAATCTATGTTTTCTGTTACATTACTTAAATTTGCATTAACTAAAAAGTAATTATTCTGTGAAAATAAAGAAGCATCTGTTTCTATGTGTGCATTAACATTATATGATTTGTCTGATGGAGACATACAGAAAGACCAATTACCACTTGTCTCACTAACATCTTCATAACTTGTATCCCTCCTTACATCTCCAGAACCTAACCACCATTCCCAAGCTAATTTAAAAGAACCATTTATTAATGGAAAAGGATTTTCCGCATTTTTTAAAGTAAAATTAATATAGGATATATTCATTGTTGTATTACAAATTGTTAAATAAGTTCTATTAACAAAGTGAGAGTATGTTGATGAATTAGAATTTGCCGTAGAATCATCTGTGAGGGTAAATAAGAATTCCCAATTAAATGTTTTATTTCCAGAGGATTCTTGTAATGGAATATCAAATGTATTGGGATTGGTGTAATACTTTCCAGAACCCAAATCATTAATAATAGAAGTATATCTTGTTCCATTATACCAAAAATATCCTGATAGAGAAGATACGATTGGACTTGCAGTAATATTTATCTGAAAACTTTCGGTGGTTGTTTCAAAAGTGTTAATTGGAAAAGATGTTCCAGTAACTTTAAAAGGTTGCCATGAAAAAGTCAGATTACTTGTTGAAGTATTACAAATTGTATCTGCTGTTGAATTTAAAGCACAATAATAATAATTCCAAACATAATCTTCTATAGTGAACGAAGAAATATTTAATGATGTTGTATTGAACTCACCACTAATTGTTGTAAAGTTTGTATCAAATAGTGTTCCATTTGAATAATAAACATTAAGAGTAGCATTTGTGAAATTAGCATTTGTAATTGTTGCATTAGAATTAAATTCAATAGTATCTTCTTTTGTTGAACTTGCATTAGTTGGAGAGATTAAATTTATATTCCAAACATTTCCAGTCTCTTCAGCAGAATATGTTAAACCATTTCCCTCATTATATAATTGTACGATTGATTCATTAGATAAAGCTCTATTCCAAATTCCTATTTCATCTATTGTTCCTTTAAATTCTCGTGTTGGATAATATCCAAAAAGTAAAGGTTCACTATTTAATAAATAAGTTGGATTAGCACAAGTTCCTTTTGAAACACCATTCACAAAAAATTCTCCCTGTGTTGAATTAAATGTTGCTGTATACATATACCAAAGACCATTTGTTGGGGTTCCCCCATTAATATCACAACTCCACCCACTACCAGCTGAATTTCTTGTATAAAAATGAACCACACTATTAATTAAACCCAAAGAATACTGCCAATTAAAACCATCTCCTTTTTTTAAAAATGTTTTATCGCCATTGTCCGTTTGATTAATCCATAAACTTATGGTGTATGTTGTCATATCCAAAGAAATATCATCTGGAACAGAAACATAATCATCTATTCCATCAAAAAGATATGCTTTGTTTACTTTTCCGTTTGAGTTTTGTATTGCTTGATATACTGTTCCATCATTACTTCCAACACTATCCAAAGCGTCCCCTGTCACCTCGTCTAAATTCCAATAAGAAACTAAATCTATATTCAATCCACTATCCCAAACTGCCCATTCTTCAATCCATATTCCTTGAGATTGAATTTGCCAATCCACAGTTTGAAAACTAAATAACTCTCCAACCAATCTTACTTCATAAACAATACCATTCTTATTTCCATTAACTTCTTCATAACTATAATCTATCCATTTATTATTTCTTTTATATTGTATTTGATAATTTTTAATTTGAACTTCTTTTCCACTATCTAAATTAATAAATCTAACATTATCAATTAGTTTTCCTTTGGAATACATTACTATTTCCTTAATTGCTTCACAATTGTTTCCATCACAAACATCTGTGTTCTTTTTTAATTCCAATGTAGAAATCTTTCCTAATTTCCACCAATCCAAACCTAACATCGAATTTCTAAACTCCACTCTACCATACTTCCCTATATCTTTATCGAAAGATTTTTTATTATCCCAATCAGCAGCAGAAATTAATGCAATTTGAGTTAAGGTTATTATCATTAAAATGAAAATCGTGGCTGAGATTTGCCCTATGGAGTTTTTGCTTTTTCCTCGTCGCTGTTTTTTCATCATTTTACAATCCACCCCCCCCATATCCTCTTCTACTCCAAATAAGTGAAAGAATTACTCCTGCCACCATTAAGCTACCAATTATTGGAAGCCATTGCATAAATTTACTTTGTATCGGAAGATTACTATTGGCATCAGCAAAGGCAGTTGTTTCTGAAATATCTTGATATACATTAGAATATATAACTGCAACAAGAATCACTATCCCGAACATAATTATTCCCACAAATATCATTGCAGGGTGTTGCATATATGCTCCTGCCGAAATCATTAGGAATGCAAACAAACCAATTATTAAGAATGGAAGTAATCTATCAAAGCTTTGTGTAGCTCCACTTGTTTTATTAAGTGTGTCTGTAACATTAAATGGAGAGTCAGATGGAAGAGAATTATTTATGGCTTTTTCAAATGGGTCTCTTATTTCTTCCCAAGAGTTATTTAATATTAGAATGAATAAACCAATAGCTAATAAGAATATCACTACCATTAACATTTCTATAAATCCCTGAGATTTTTTCACTCTTTTTTTAACTATACTTCTTAGTTTCATTTTATATCCACTTCCTTTCTTTTTTTTGTTTTACTGAGTCTATTATATCAATAGTAAAGTAGATTAATAAAATTGCAGTCATAAACATTAAAGTAGTAATGCCAATGTATAATCCAACATTACCCATAGCATTTAATCTACCAGATTGTGAAGCCAATATCCTTGCGGAGTTTAGTAAGACCACCCCCATTCCAGTTGCCATCATATAGAAAAAGCTTCTAAGTTTCCATCTCTCTTTAGCGAAAGTAAATCCTAAAGATAGGAATAGCATAATCATTGCTATCTGCCCAATTATAACAAAACCCTGTGTAATATCTAACTCTTCACCAATTCTAAAATTAACAGAAGCAATTTCAATACTTCCATCTAAATTTCCATAAGTGTCATAAACATATATTCCATATAAAGAAGTATTACAAAAGGTATGATTATATCTAGTTCCTTGTTTGGTCATAGATAACTCTTGTGATAGAAAATTCTGTGAGGTTGGTTGAAAGGTAATCTGTGTAATATTAATATAAGAACAATTTGAACACGTTTGAATTAAATCAACACATTCGGATTGGTCAAAAGAACCAAGAGATTGTTGTGATGCAGATGCAGTCGCTAAACTTATAATTATTGCTACAATTATAAAAGATACAATAATCCAAAACTTATGATTAAAGAATGTCTTTTTGTTCATCTTTCTTTTTCTCTCTATTTTTTTTTAATTTTTTAGAGGTGAATCTTACTCCAGGAATATTGGGATTTATAATAATAATATCTGGAAAGGATATTTTCATTATCTTTTGTTTCTTACCCATAAAGATATATATTTTTTTTACTTATAAAATGTAGGGATTAAATAGGAATCACTCAAAAGCATATTTTAAATTTGGTTTTGCATTTAATAGAACTAACAAACAATATTGACTAAGATTCATTCCACAAGATTCTGCTCTTTTTTTTAACACTTCTTTTTTTTCAGTAGAGATGGGTATATGTAATTTAGTATTCTTTTTCATTATGTTCCAGGTGTTGGACTTGGGTTAGGAGCAGAACCACCAGAAAAAACATCACCAATTATTGGAATATTTGGAACGACTGCAGGTGCATCAATAGGGACATTTCTTATTGAAGAGGCATAATCAAATGAGAACTTAATCATAACTATACAGACCAGTGCGGTTACAGCAAGAATCATTAATGGAATAACCACTCCTTTCCAGAAGTCACTTTTCTTCTTTCTTCTTTCTATTGAAGCCCTTTGTTCCTGAACCATAAAGTTCATATTATCCCAGTCAACAACTTCAAAATCTAATTCTCCTAATACACTTCTTGGATCAACAGGAGTATATATATTAACAAAAATAGGATTTCCTTCATGGTCTTTAATTTCTTTATAAATAGTTTTCATTCCTTTTGAATTACTAATTTTAATTGGTTTATACTGCTTTGAACCATATCTAAATAAGAAGATTGTTCCAACATTTCCTCTAAGAAGATTTATTACTTTATCTAAAAATGTAGTTGGCAAAGCCATGTTGTGCAATACCCAATCATAATTTATAATAGGGATAGTATCTTTAGCCTTTTGAAGTTTATACCCTGTTACTCCAGTATATGGATCTGTGAATCTACATGCTCTATCATTTGTTTTAACAAGATTGTCTCCTCTTTTTTCAAATATAATTGCTTCTACTTTCCAAGCTTTCCACAAAAACTTCATCACAAAAGCAAACACTAATAATACTGCCCACCATCCCCAGAACATAACTAAGTAGAATGTTTGGTATAAACCAAATATTAAATCAACTGCAGCCATTATCCATATAGTCCTCCAATTTTACTTTTTTGTCTATCATCTTGAATCATTTGTTCTACTCTTTGAACTGAAGTTTGAAGTGATTTTAATACTCTTCCATCTAATGCCATACTTCTAGCATCTTGTACAATTGTTTTAATCTTGAATTGTAACATTGGTAATAGTTCTTTATCTAATCCCCATTCTTTTTGTTTCAATGCAAGAACTGCTGCAAGTTTACATTCAAATTCTCTTAAGTCATCCATATAATTATCATGGTCTATCCCAGCAATAGAAGTTATTTGATTAACTCCCGCAAACTTTAACATAGATAATACTTCTTCGATAGCTTCGTCATTTGGAATGAAAACATATTTCTCTTCTCCCCATGGCATTTTAATTTTTCTCTTATATGGATTTCCAGTTACTTGATTGATTTTAATGAACACTGGTTTTGAAACTTGTATCCAGTGTGTTCCACCATCTTCGCTTTGATATAATGAGTCTCCTCTTAATTCTCTTCGTAGAGCAATTAATGTATTTGAAACTTCAAGAAGTAATTTTGTTAATGAAGCCATTGATTCAGATAAATCTGAAACTTGACTTGGAGGAATGTAATTAGGATTGGGATTATAATTTTGTGGTTGTGGTGCAGGTTGCATTAAGGTTATTAGTTAATTAGTCTTTATAAGATTTACATAAAATTATAATTCTTTAAGCCATCTTTCAAATTTTGTGTAATATTTAAATATAAAGAAGATGGCTATAAAACCTCCAATTCCTGCACCAATAGAAACTAGTAAATCATTAGGCATAATTATTATTTATAAAACTTAACTTAAAAACTTGTCGTTTAAAATCCTAATGGAGTTCTTTTCTTTCTTCCAGCAGCTAAAGCTCTAAGTTCTCTTGGATGATCTGATCTAAAACGCCTCTTTTCGATTAAAGTATTTTGCAATCCTATTTTTGCTCCTTTTCTTTGTGTCCATCCTCGAAACTTATGGGCGTTTTGTTCTAAGTATTTATCTTTCGTATCAAGAACTCTAGCCTTAATTTTTTTACCCGTCTTTTTGTCTGTTTGTTGTTTTGCACCAATAACTTTTCCAACAGTCTCTATTCCTTTATCAACTCTTCTTGCAACAGAACTTAATGCACTTTCTTTTGTCATTGGAACATCAGATATTTGTTCATACTTTGGTTTAGTTGTTCCTTCAACTCTAACAAATGGAATGTATCCTTTTCCTTTAACATACCTTGGTTTCTTTTTTGGAAATCCTATTATGGGAATTATTGGAGTTCTTATTGGTGGTTTTGGTGAAGGAACTTCTCCATAAAAGAATGTTGTTGTTTGAACTAGTATTTGTTTTGGAACTGTTATTTGTTTTGGAATAACTGCTAAAACTTGTGTTGTCTTTTCCTGTTGGATATTTGTTGGAATAGTTATTTGACCTGTTAAAAATTTTATTCCAGTATCTTGTTCTGTTTTTTGATCTATGTCTTGTAAGGTTTTTAATTTAAGTCTTTCTTCACTTCTAGAGTATAATCCAGTTCCAGAAAATGGGATTTGTTTTAATCCTAATCCCCCAGTCATTCTTGGAATATTACCAACATTTCTAATAGCTGTTTGAGTAGTCCCTCCTTGAACAGATTTAGAAACCATTCCAAGAGTTTCAACTTTTACAGCTTGAGTTTTCATTCTAGGAGAAACTAAATCAACAGCAGAATTAACAGGTTCTGTAGTTCCAAATGTTTTACTTAATGGTGTTTTTTTGAATGTTGCAGATTGAGATTTAACTTTAACCACTTCTGGAGAGGGTTCTTTAAATTCAAAGAAAGAACCCCTACGCCCTCTTGATGTTGTAACACCATATCTTTTAAGTGTGGTTTCTCCTTCAACTTTAACCAAAGCTGATCGTGGTGTTAAGTCTGTTTCAAGATGTTTAAAAATAGTTCCACCGCTTTCTTTTATGGGCTTTTTTACTTTTAACCTAACGCTTTCCTTAACACTTTCATAAATATTTCTTGGATTTTTAATTATTTGTGTAACTGATTGTTTTGGAATAAATGTAGAACTCCCTATTGCCGTCCCTATTTCAACTTTTCCCATATTCTTTAAGGGTATCCCTTGACTTTTTCCTCCAACTTCAAAGTTTTGCACATTCGTAAATAATCTTTCTTTTGTTTTTGGAGTTTTGAACTTACCTGTTATTTTTGCTACCCCTTGACCTTCTGGAAAGAAAGTATATCCTTTTTTATTTGTTACTAAATCTCCAACAACTTCAAAATCACTAGAAAAATCAGAAGTCCTTGAACTCCCTTTAATCTGAACTCTATCTGAATTTATTTTTGAACCTTCTCCAAGTTTAACTACTGTTGCATCTGCAAAATCTTTTTCTCCTAATTTTGTAAGTTCTTCTTTTAATTTTTTAACTTCTACTTTCTTCAAGGGATCTTTATAAAATTCTCCTCCTTTTTTAGCTCCTTTCATAGCACCAAAGAATTCAAAAGGTTCTTCTTTTATGTAAGAGGTAACTGATTGAGTAGTTCCTAATGGATCTTTAACAAAAGAAAACCCTAACTCAGAACCATAATAAAGTGCGGTTGGTATTCCTGTAAATGGATTACTTGCTAACGCATAAAACTTTCCATAAGCCAATCCTCCACGATAAGCTTTTCCAGTAACTAGGCTTTTATCATCTTCTCTCCTTCCAAAATCAAAAATAGTGTTAAATATGGGGGCTGTCATTCGAGGGATTGCTGTAAGACCAGCAACAACATCTGTAAATGGTTCTTTAATATCTTGGAATTTTTCATAACCTTTAGAACCTTTCAAATATTCTATCCTCGAAACATCCGACGGAACTAAAACTTTTTCTCCCAATTCATTATAAATTATTTTAGCCCCTGTTTTATCTGTGTAAAATGTTTTTTTGTAAATGTCTTTTAGTTTTCCATTTTCTGCACTTTGAATATTAATTAGTTCTTGATTTGTTAAATTGTTACTAATTACTTTTTTATCTACTGGTTGTTCATATTGGAGTGAACCAGCTAACAAAGTTCCACCTCGTTGTGTTTTACCAGATTTTCCTTCAACATAATAACTTGCTCTAGTATCAAACCCCTTGAGATTATCTGATGAATAACCCATTCCTCCAGAATAAACATTTCCAGTTGCCTTCCCTCCTTTAGTAAGATAAATAACTGTCGCATTTGGGTCTCTACTTGGTTTCCATCCAGGTTTTGCAGAATAATATAAATTAGGTTTATACTTCCCACTTTGAATATCCTTTTGCATTTGTGCTTGTTGTGCTTGTGAAGTTTGAACTCCTCGTTGTTGTGCTGAAAGTTGAGCTGAAGAAACTAATCCTTTTTGTTGTGCTACCGATGCAGCCATACTTTGTTTTTGTCCTATTGGAGAAGTATATGTTTGTGTTGATGGATTATAAGAACCCCCTCCACCCTTTGTTGGAACAGAAACAACACTTGCACCTCCACTTGGTTGTGAAACTCCAGTGGTTGTAACTGATTGTCCCGTAGATATGACGGTTGTTCCACCCACACTAGTCCCAGTACCATAATTATTTCCTTGAATTGCTGGTCCAATTTTTGAAGCAGTGCTTTTAACTTTTGAAACTACTTTTGAAACTGCGGATTTTACTGAACTCCAAAGACCATACTCATTTGGATTATTATCATTACAATCCTCCCAAGAAACAATTTTATCTCCATCTTTATCAATTATTTTTGCAGGAGTTAATCCAAGATTAAACATACGATTAGTTACTGGATAATTTTTAAAATCGCCTTTATGTTTAGGTAGATTCTTTTTGCTTTTATTTCTGTAAAATAAATTATTATAATTTCCTTTAGAAATGTTATCTTTATTTGCAGAGGATATTAAGCTTGTATATTCCATTTGGATTATAAAGCGTTCCGCTGTTCTATATTTAGAGTAATGCAATATTTATAAACTTTGTTATTTTTCATAGTTTAACATATTATTTTAATAAAATGGACGTAGATACATCAGAAATTAATAAGCCAGGGTGGAGACCTAAATTTGTTTCAGAATTTTCTATGGGTCAATTAGACTTTAATAGATATGATAAGACACTTCAAGAAATTGATCAGATAAGTGGCATTGTAAATTCAACAGATATTCCAACTCTTTTAATAATGCAAGATTATTTAGCACACTTAGCAAATTTATATGATAATTGGAGACCTTTAATTTCTGTTCCAAAAATAACAACCGAAATAGATTTAATGGTTACAGAAGGAATAAAATTAAAGCGTGTTTGGGAAAAGTCTTCTAAGGTTAATATGCCAACAAATCAAAAGAGAATTATAGAGCTTGTTGATTTATGTAATGCAATAAAAAGAAAACTTCTTTATATTAAACAAGTGATAGGATTAGGAATTGTTGTTAAGAGAAATATGTCTGTTCAAGAAAGAATTAAAAAAGGTGTAAGAGGTCATGGTTCTTTAGGAAGTTTACCAGAAGCATAATGGAAGAAGAAAAAATAGAAGAACCAAAACAAAACATTTCTCTTAGGAAAATGATATTAGAAAAATATCCAGATTTTTTTAAGGAATTGGATTCAAATTTAAGATTATTTGCAAGAGAAATAAGAAAAGATTTAAGGGCAGAAGGACACGTTGTTACTGGAATAACAGGTTATCCTGGAGTTGGAAAAAGTAATGATACTGCCATCCTTGGTGCATTAATTGATGAGAACTATAATTTTAAGAAAAATATTTGTTTTATTCCTACTTCAAAAGAAATTGAAGGAATGTATCTTTCTCTTCCAATGTATTCTTTTTTACATATTGATGAAGCCTCAAAAAGTATGCATAAACATAAGTGGCAAGAGAAAGTCCAACAAAAATTAAATGAATTATATGATACAGATAGAGAAGGACATTTCCTATGTACTGCATTACTTATGCCTAGGTTTAATAATTTTACAGAAAACTTTAGGAACTTTATGATTAAGTATTGGATAGATATTCCATGTAAGGGTCTTGCTGTATTTTATAAAAGAGACGAAGATAAAGATTGTAAAGATCCGTGGCACATGGATGAAAGTTATAAACTTAAAAAGCAGAGGTGGAGAGGGAAGAGAGTATTTGAAAGAGGAGTTGGAGAAAGAATTTCTGCTGAACAAAGAACAGAGTGTTATTGGTTTTATTGTAAGATACCTGCTGTCCCAAAAGATATTTGGGAAGAGTATCAACAGCTAAAGAAACAAAGTAGAATAGACTCAATGGCTAAAGAACCAGAAATAGATGCTGAGGATTATAGGGATAAAATACAAAGAGAAAAATATGAGAGATGGAATCGTATAGGGGAATTGAGAAAGGCTGGAATAACAACTGCAGTGAAACAGGCGGTTGTGCTTAAGTGTTCTGAAGGAACAATTAGAAGGTCGTGGAACGAAATGAAAGCCTATGCTGAAATGAAAGGCACTACATCCAAACCAATCCTCCCAAATGAACTTAACTTAATATATAATCAAAGAGATAACCCCTCCTTACCAGAGAGTTGTGTTGAAGGGGACAAAGTGCTATTTGTCGCTAACGAAAACAAACAGATGGATGAACTATTAGGAGAGAAAGAATGAAGCCATGGGGTACACAAAAGATTGTTGGAAATATGAATCTAAACATTCCTTCAATTGAAAAGCTTGTAGATATAATTGAAGCTATAGAGATACCTGAAGAGAGATGCCTTGTTGGATTATGTTATCTTACAGGGGGACGTATCTCAGAAATAATCGGAAGCACTAGATATAAGCGAGATTTGTCTGCAATAAAAAGAGAACAATTCCAAATAGATACAATTGATGGGCATAAAATTCTTAAAATAACAATAAGAACCCTGAAAAAAAGAGGGGAACATAAGGATTCATTCTTTAGGGTTATTCCAATACCTTTAGATATAAAAGTAAACAAAGAAATTCTTAGGTTAATTTGGGGTTACATAAAAGAATTTGATAAGAAAGATGAGCTATTTGATTTCAAATATACAAAAGCTCTTAGAATAATTAAGAAAAACACTGGGTGGAATCCACATTGGATAAGGCATATAAGAACAACCCATCTTCTAAGTGTGTATAAATTCAAAGAGGAAAAGGTTAGGATCTTTATGGGCTGGGCAGATTTAAGACCACTATCTAGATATTCTGAATTGAAATGGGTTGATATAGTTCCAGAGTATTATAATTGAAATAATTGTCACTAAATAAAACAAACAGATAGACAAACTTTAACTACTAATATTTAGTCCACTAAGGTTTATATCTAAACTCTTAATTTGAGAACCATCCCTTCCAATTAAACATTTATTAAAGAATACTTGAAAGAATTCTTTTATGTCTAAAGAATTTCCCTCAATTTCAAACTTACATTTATGGCAAGGATTTGTTCCATAAATTAAAAATAGAGCCAACAACGCCAATAAAAGGAAAAGTATGACAATTCCCAAAATGCTATCCATTCTTATTTCATCCATTCTGGATATACCCCATTGAATTTTTAAATACAGAACAATTCCCATTTAAAAAATCATCATAGATGTCCAAAACAGGAATAGAAAATAAATTTTGAACCCCAACACTTTTAGAACTAAATTCTATTATGCACTTATCACAAGTAGTATTTTCCCTATTGATAAATAGAGCAATACATATTGAAAGTAAAATTAAGATTAGGATACACTTAACATATATTTTTGTTTTTATTTCCATTTTAAAAAATCCTATTTGTTATAAATCTCCCAAGTAATAACGAAAATAAATAAATAAAGCTTATCATTGGATTGAAAACAAATTTCCCCTCATACCACCAGAAAGGTAAAAATTCTGTCCAGGATGAAGGGTTACTTATGACAAATTTATAATATTCTTTTTTTAAGCCTTGCAATTCTCTACCTTCAAGATCTAAAATAATATCTTCAAATAAGAATCCGGAGGTGTGAGAATTCTCATGTTTTAGTATTGACTTGTATAATAAAGGATATTCGGTGAGGAGCTTATTTATAAATATCTTATTTCCAATTCTACAAGCTATCCCATGATTGATATACTTTACCTTTATTTTGCTCATTTTAAAAAAATACCTTCAATATTCTATAACTCGCATATAAAAAAATGAATGTAACTACAAACATCAATCCATACTTTTTAGCCTTCTCTATTTTAACATCTATTGGATCTCTATATTGAGGTTGTTGGTTATTTTGACCTTTCCAAGCCTTAAAAGACGAAACATCTCTCTTTTCATCCTTATTTCCTCCAATTATCACATGGGGAATTCCATCCATCATATTTCCATTTTTTTTAAAAGAATCTTCAATTACTCCCATTTTTACCTACTTTTGAACATTTAATATAGCCTTTCTCAAGCATCCATAGGAATGACCATACAAATCCCCCCCCAACAACCAAAATAAGCCCTACAATGGTCTCTATGTCAAATTTGAACGCTAAGATAATCCACCCACAGATATAAAACAAGTAAAATATAAACTGGTAATTATTAGTTTCCATCTTTCTTAAATTCCCCCATCATTTCTTTAACAGAACTCTCACTTTCTGGTTTTTGTTCTACTTTTGCATCTTTATCATTAAGAGAACCATAAACCCGTTTAAGATTAGTGTATCCATTGTAAAAGGCAGTAAGAGTACTATAATTGAACCAAGTTATTGTAAGCATTACTAATCCCCAAGCTAAATAACTATATGTTTTGAAACCACTCTGATAAAACATAAAAAAGTAATTTATCATCAAATAAAAAAATGCTCCAGCTAAAATCCAATAAAGGTAATAGTCAAATCTAGCTTTATTTAAGGGATCTCCTTTTGTTGCTTTATTCCCTAAGTTAAAAAATGCTTCTATTGGTGATGCCATTACAAATCCCTTCCTTTCACTTTCATACCTGCTTTCGCATATTGTATCATATAAAATTTATAGAGTTTATCTTCAAGTTCTTCAGCAGTTTCTTCATCTGAGTTAAACTCTATGCCCCCTAGAATTACATTTTTATTAGTGTGAAACATATCTATTTTTATCCAAGTACTACCTTCTTCGACTAAACATCCTGCCTGTTTAAATTTATCTAAAAGCTGTCTAGCATAGGTATAAGAATTAACCTTAAGGAATAATTCTTTTCCAACTATTCTTATTATTCCGTTTACATCCCCAACCTTTGGGTTTTTTTGTTTAAATCTTATTTCTTTTACCATTATTCTTCGTCTCTAGATTCGTAGGCTTTTTTTCCAAGCCACATTATCCATAAAATTAGTCCCCCAATAATAAAAAATGAAAAATAATCCATTATAATTATGAACTTCTTATTCTGAATAGAGAAGATTCGAGAGATTTAATTCTTTCATTCATGTTTTCGTAATTCTGCATCAACAATCTAATCATTTGTTCATGTTCCATTATAGTCTGAGTCTGTTGATGAACAAGGTTTACCATTTGTTCTTCCATACCCTGTTCTTCTTTTATCTCAGGGATTTCTACCTTTAGTGATTCTTCCTCTTTAGAATTTTCTTCCAACTTTATTTTTTTTTCAATATCTAAAGGATCTTCTTTAATTTTTGGCTCTTCTACTATCGAAGAAATTTCATCTTCTAAAATATCTTCTGGATTAATATCGCTTTCTTCTTCAAATTCGTTTTGTTTTATATCTTTATTTTTTCCAAACATTTTTTAACCTCCTTATATCTTTATGTATCTTAATTTTCTAACTAAAAGCATCTTTATAAAATTTTCATTCTTAATATTTTTTTGACATTCATTGCAGATTTTTTGAAATTTACCATTTGGTCTAAATTCTTTTAAGCATTTCAAGCACACTCTTTTAAATCTCATTCTTGTTCATTTTATCTCCTCTTTTTTTATTTTATATTCCTTCCAATTTCTACTTTTACATTCAGGACATTCAATTGGATCTTCCACTCTTGGTGTCCATTCGTGTTTACATTTTTTACATTTATTTATTTCCATTTTGATTCACTTCTATTTTAAAAACCTAAATAAAAAAAATAATAAATTTTAACTGCTTAGGCGACAGTTTGTTTATGCTAATCTTGCGACATTAGCAGTTGCATTATAATCTCCTTGTGGTAACCCTGCTTCAATCATTGCAACTGGTGTAACAACTAAAGTTTGTGTTGGATAAACAATTATCTCTCCGTCAACATTATATTGGATTAATTCAGTTTCAAACAAAAACTCACTTGCTCTTGACCAATCAACAACTCCATTTGGAACTGCTGTTTCTGGAACATACCAAATTTTTGCACCATGAGGTGTTGTTGGATATTCTAAAGAGTAATCATTTACAACATTATCATCAGTTCCTGAAGGCAAGTTCCCTAAAACATTTTCAACTAAAACTGTTTCTCCTGGATTTGCGAATCTATCATCATTATCTGCGTAATAAACTAAAACATATCCTGAATTTCCTTCACCAATAACTTCTGCTGAAAAACTTTCTCCTGCAACAGTGTATTCAACTTCAACTGTTTCTGCTCCTACTGGAATTGTCCAAACATTAGCATTGAAATCCACATTCTTTTTTGTAAGAGTTAATGTTGAAACATATTTTATTGATGCACCTTCGCTATTCTCCGAAGATAAACTCATTAAAGCATTCATGTTTAAATCATTTTCTATTGTAATATCACTTCCAGGACATTCTGCTCCGATATCACATAAAATTGTTTGAGATTCTAAACCATTAATTTCAACTTGGTTTCCATTAAGTATAATTTCTTGAGAATATAAGTAACTAACAATTCCAGCTGAAACTAAAGCCAAAGCAAACACTCCAACAAAGATTCCTAAAATTTTCTTATTCATTTTTTTCATACCTCCTTGTATCTGTATTAGCATTATTATCAAAAAGTAATCCATAAATAAGAAATCCAATTATTGATCCTAGAGCTATCCAAAGAATTAACAACCACTTAGAACTCTTAACAATCTTTTCAACTTCAATTGTTTCTCCTGGAACTTTAACTTCCTTATCTAAATAAGTAGTAACATTATTTTCAACATATTCTGTTTTCCATCTTGTTGAAGATCCTCCTCCTCCTCCAACATTAACCTCTCTTATTACTTCCTTAGTTTGTTCTTCAATTAATGATATAGTTAAATTATCTTCTTGAAACATTACATCTAAACAAATCTTAACATTACTTCCGTCTTGAGTTATTTCAATTCCTTCAACAGAACTTGAATTACCACTAACTGTCCAAAATATTTTATTAGAAGTTTCGATAGGAATTGTTTCACAAGAACCTGCATCGATTGTTACTGCTGATATAAAACTAATACCAACCAAAAAAACTAATGCTAATATTACTATTTTATTTTTCATGTTTTATAACCTCTTTTTCAATTAATTCTATTACTGCTTTGTTGAGTGTTTTGTTTCTTGGTACTATCATTTTGAAAGCATTCCATAACTTTTTATCTACTTCCAAAGTTATTGGTTTTATTATATCACCCATAGTTATAAGCTATAAAATATAGTTTATAAATATATGTGTAACAATTTTCTTTAATTATTTTATTCACTTCCATCTTTAACCTCTAAATCATATTCTCTGGTGTTTTTTTGAAGTGTGCTTAATGTATAAGTTCCTTGACAAGTTGTGCAATTATAAAGTAAGTATCTTCCAGTAAATCTTGAATGAAATTGGTTATCTAACATTTCAAATTCTCTTTCTTCTCCACAAATTAAACAAAATCCATTTACTTTTTCCATTAAACGCTGTTTCATTCTCCATCTCTAACCTCTAAATCATATTTAACAACATTCCCTTTAGGAATATAAAATTTACAATCTCTATCAAAACCATCACATTTTAAACATCTATAACATTTAAATATTGTAGGGTCTATTTCTTCATGTTCTAAGATATCTCTTTCCATTGGTTCTTTCCATAAACAGATTTTACTTAGTTTCATTTTATGACCTCCTAATTCTTCTGCTACTTGTAGGTTCTCTTTTAATAGGTTTTTCATCTTTTTCTCTCTCTTTCTACTAATTCTTTTTCTTTATTAGGATTATCCCATTCTTTATTCATAAAACCCAAACCATAAGGGGGGTCGGTTATAATTGCATCTATTGAATTATCTTCTAAAAGTTTTAATTTTTCTATGCAATCACCTTTTATTATCATTTTTATCTCCTATTCCTTTTTTTTCTACTATTGCGTAATTAAAATTTAACATATTACAAAAGTTACCAAACCTTTAATTGATAAGATAAATAAAATAACTAAAACTAACAAGATTGTAAATAAAATTCCTTTAATAAATCCACATAATTCAAATTCGTCTTCTATATAACTCATTTGTTCTCTCCATCTAAAAATGTATCCTTCTTACATTTACAACCAAAAAACCACAACCATGCTCTTGGGTCAATAATATAATATTCTACTCTTTGATTACATCCCTCGCATCTTCTAAAACCTTTCATTGGCTCTCTCCCTCTGGTGAATCTTTAATTGGTAAATCTGAACCATTTAATATATAATCTACCATACCATTTACAATCAATTTAATTTTTATTGAATAATCTTTAGAAACTTCTATTGCATATTTATTTCCTAATACATGAAAAAACTTAACTTTTTTTAATTTACTCATTGTCTTCATTTTGATTCACCCTTGACTTCTTTTGCGTAAAGTTTAGTTACAAATGAGGTAATCTCTTTCATACATCCATTTGTAAAAAAAGTTCCAGCTTCTGGCTCAAAACACCAATG
>Ga0307928_10001584_pt1 | contig 17324 bp, 18 predicted proteins | sample AceLakmetagen232_FD_201815 | JGI IMG/M metagenome (GOLD analysis project Ga0307928, IMG submission 201815) | Saline water microbial communities from Ace Lake, Antarctica - #232 | ecosystem: Environmental > Aquatic > Non-marine Saline and Alkaline > Saline | place: Antarctica: Ace Lake... | reverse complement strand
AAAAGTTAGAAAACTCTTTTCGGATTCGGTTAATTATTATCGGACTACATACCATACCAGTCTAGTAGGATATGCTTAATTCTGTATAATTGTGACTTATATCCCAATCTAAGACACCCAAAACAGCCTTTACGCTATCAAAAAGGGGGTTTTAGCCATACATATAGAACTGACTATCCGAGTCATTCACTAGCCCGCTTATTATCTGTTCAAACAAGGCCACAGGATCGTCAGAGTCACACTCACGACAGAAGGCATCGAACCTACGCCAGGCAGCATTGAACAGGCTCTGTCGTTCTCCTGGGAAGTGTCCTCTCATTGTTTTCTTATCCATCGTTCTAATCCTCTCTATAATATAGTACTGTCATTGATACACCCTTACTATACTACACAATAACTACACAAGCAAACATATTCTCTATTTTTTATGGGTAATTATTATATTCTATGTATCATAGGTCTGGTTATAAGGATTGTATGGGCTATGAGGCCTTGCTATGCCATAGGACCAGGGCTGTTGGTTTATAGTTATAGGTCTATGGTTATCGGACCCCCCAGGGTGGTACCTTCCAATAAAGACAATACGTCCGTCCAATCTAAGGATTCCAGCCTGCACGTTCTCAACAAATGTATGTATTCACTATATACACACTATACACACAATAGACGCAAGTAACTACAAACAAACAGCTTATGGGGGAGAATAATAATTATGTTGCAAACATGGGCTTTATGGGCTATAATTCCAGCATTGGAATGTGATTAAATATAAAAATACTATGGAGTCTCATTATGTTCAACCAGGTATCTATTGGTGATAACGTAGGCAATGGTAGTGTAATACCCTCAATGGCAACGCCAGTTGCAGGATCAGGTCAAACTCTTACCAATGCAAACAAGGATACAAACACCACGGCCACTGTTGTAGCTGGTGGGACGTATGTATTCACAGCACAAGAAGTTGGTGGATTTTTCTTTAGTATCACTGGAACCATAGCAACAGCGGCCAACATAGAGTGGGCCTGTCCACTGTACCAGTCAATTATCATTAAGATACCAGAGGGAGTTACCACCCTGAACTACGGGACTGATACAAATAGTGCTGTTGGCTATCTGAGAAAGATAAACATAACATGAGCAAAAAAGCAGTATCAAAACGTATGCTGACCGAGTACCTTGAGAAGTTGGGCCAGGAAGCAATAACGGTCAATGACGAAGGCACCATCATAACCAGAGTAGTCAGGCTTGCGGAGATAGTTTGGGAACATGCTCTTGGTTTTGAAACGGAGAATATGAAAACAAATACAATCACGGCGGTCAAACCACAGGTCTGGGCTATCAATCTGTTGTATGACCGGCTGGAAGGTAAGACGGCATCTGCATCGGAACCAGGTAAATCAAAAATAACCGCAGCTAATAAAATGTCTGCTCTGACAAGGGCCAAATTGAATAGACTTGCTGAGGAAAAAAAGAGTAAATGAGCAGGATACTTATAGCATGTGAAGAGAGTCAGGCTGTTACAATAGCCTTCCGTGAGCTTGGCCACGAAGCGTACTCTTGTGACATTGAACCGTGTTCTGGTAGGCATCCTGAGTGGCATTTACAACAAGATGTAATTCCATTGCTGGATGATTATTGGGATATGATATTGGCATTTCCTATGCGTACTGACTTAGCTGTTAGCGGTGCCAGATGGTTCAAACAAAAAAGAGAAGATGGCAGGCAGCAAACGGCTATAGAGTTCTTTTTGAAGTTTACTAAGATTCCTAAAAACAAATGCAAGAGAGTTGTTATTGAAAACCCTATCGGGATAATGTCCACCATATATAGAAAGCCAGACCAAATTATTCAGCCGTGGCAGTTTGGACATGGAGAAACAAAGGCAACTTGTTTATGGCTGATTGGAGATTTACCACTGTTAAAGCCAACAAACATAGTAAGTGGTCGAGAGCAAAGGATATGGAAAATGGGGCCATCAGCGGATAGAAGCAAGTTAAGAAGTAAAACCTTCCCTGGTGTAGGCCAAGCCTTTGCCCAACAATGGGGGGCGTTGTTAAGGAAAGAAAGTGCGTAAATGAGTACAGGTTTTGCTATAAAACCAGAACTGTCTCCAAATTTTCCTGACTTTCCAAAGATATGGAAATGCCCGATTACTGGTCTGAAAGTACCAAAAGAATTTGACGCTAATCTTTCCTGGAGAGCAGACCTGCTGGCTAAAGCAGATGAGGATCATGGTTTAAGAACAGAACTTATAAATGCCTGTTCTGCTTCCACATTATTCTATATAAATACCTTTTGCATGACATTCAGACAGAAAGATGTCAACCCCCTTACTGGCAAAGAGGAACCCTGTAAAAACCCCCATGTCCCGTTTATTACGTGGCCAATCCAGGATTTAGCAGTTACATCATTTGAAGAAGGTATAGAATTGGGAGAGGATAGGGCGGCTGATAAGAGTCGTGATATGGGGGCAACATGGCTTTGTCTGGCTGTGATAGATCATAAGTTTCTTTTTAGAGATGACTTTCTTACCCTTATGCTCAGTCGTACCGAGGCATATGTAGATGACTCTGGTAATCCTAAATCATTGTTCTGGAAGTTAGATTACATCCATGAATGGTTGCCCGATTGGATGCGGCCACCTGCTTGTATGCCGGGACAAAAGAATCGCACTAAGATGCACCTGAAAAATGAGTGGACCAACAGTATTATCGATGGTGAGTCAACCACAATTAACGCAGCTAGGGGTGATAGACGTACTCTGGTATTTATGGATGAGTTTGGTGCAGTACAAAATGGCCAGGCTATGCGAAGTGCCACAGCGGATGTGACACCATGCCGTATTATTAACTCAACACCAAAGGCAGGTTCAGAATATAGTAAATGGATAATGAGTGGCAAGATAAAAATTGTCAAACTTCCCTGGTACGAACATCCAGGTAAAGGTGCCGGACGGTATGTTATCCAGGATGAGATGACACAGAAATATCTTATCAAGTCACCCTGGCGTGTGCTGGAAGATGCACGACGATCACCGGCTGAGATTGCAGAAGAAGTGGACATGAACCATATGGGATCAGGGTCCATGTTCTTTGAAGCCAATGTAGTGGAACAGCATAAGGCACTATATGGTTGTCCGGCAAAGCACACACGTAAGATAAGATTCTCTGAGGAAGTGCCCCAGGCTCGTATATCACGCTTTATCCAACAACGTCAGATTGAGGTAATCAAGGCTTCCCCTTCTACTTCCGGTAAAGAGTTGAGGATATGGGCAGAGTTGACCAATGGCCGGTTGGATCAAAGTAAAACGTATAACCTTGGTATTGATGTGAGTAAAGGACAGGGTGCCTCAAACTCTGTAATAAGTATATCTTGTGACCAGACAGAAGAAAAAGTAGCTGAATGGGCAGATGCTGGTGTCCCACCTTATGAGTTAGCCCCAATAGTAGCGGCTTTTTGCATATGGGTTGGTGGTGCTAACCCCAGACGATTGCCACGAGTAGCATGGGAAGCTAATGGACCAGGGTGGGACTTTGGTAAGGTATTTGCCAAGGACTTCAGCTATCCATTCTGTTACTACAATAACTCTTCTGACAAGCAGCATAGGGACCGTTCTGGGGACAACTACGGCTGGCACAGCACTCGACAGCGTAAGGAAGAGCTACTTTCTGCCTATAGACGATATCTTGCATTAGGGGGCTATATAAACCACTCTATAGAATCTCTTGACGAGGCTATGACTTATCTGTACTATGATAGTGGCACTATTGGTCCAGCAGGATTGATGGAAGAATCGGAAGGGGCCAGAGCAACGCATGGTGATAGAGTGATGGCAGATGCTCTGACATGCCTATTTAAGAATAAAACAGTGATTTTGACTCATGCTGGCAGTGTTCCACCAAGAAATTCGGTGGGTTATAGGAAACGTGAGGCATTTAGGCGTAGAAAAGAACAAAAGAAAAAGGCTGGTAGAACATTCGATTTTCGCCCTGAAAAGGTGCTAAGAGGTTAATTTGGCTACAAAAATATCACCACAAGACCTACAATTGGCAGCAAAGGCTGGGTTTGATCGTATAAAGACATACCGTAAGGCGCGTGCAATGTTCATAAAGGCTTATGTTGGCAAGTATTATGCACAAAAATATGGTCTTACTGGCGATCAACCACTAAACCTGTTGTTCAATGCTATACGTGTCATGGTCCCGAACCTTGTTATGTACAATCCTAAGATAGATGTTGGATGTAAACCCTTGGTACATAGGGATTACGCAGAACTTTTAGGCCTTGGCATTGATGAAGTTTTTGAGCAAACAGGGTTTGTATGGCGATTACGAGCTGAGATAGTGGATGCTCTGTTTGGCTTTGGTATTATGAAGTCAGCAATTAAAGACTCAGGGCAGTTTATGGTTGTTGATGATATGCAGATAGACCCTGGGCAGGTGTATAACCAACGGGTAGATTTGGATAATTTTACTTTCGATCCAACTTGTACAAATTTCCTATTTCACGATGCCACTTTTACTGGCGATGCTGTGGTTGTGCCACGTGCTGTTCTTCTGGATACAAATGGATACAACCATGACTTAGTTAATAAGATGCCTTCTGTTTATTCTGAAACAGGGGACAAAGGACAGGCTTCAGATATTTCTAAGCCTACATCCTTTGGGGATGAATTTGCCTCTAAACGTGATTTGGTACGCATAGTACATTTGTGGGTGCCCACAGCCGGAGCGTTAATTACCATACCTGACCCACGTGACCACATCGCAGAGAGTTACCTTAAAAAGACAGAATATTATGGACCCATTGAAGGGCCATATTCTTATTTGAGTTTTACCCCACCTGTTCCAGATAATCCATTCCCTGTTGCACCAGTGAGTATCTGGTATGATTTACATGAAGCGGCAAATAGGGTTGCTGCGAAGCTATTAGATCAGGTTGATAGGCAAAAAGATGTTACCTTGTATGACCCCGCACAAGCAGATGAGGCAGAGGCCATTCGAGACGCCGAAGATGGGGACTATATTGCTTCCACTAACCCGGCTGGTGTTAACGTAATTTCATATGGTGGGCAAAACTCAAAGAATGAGGCTATCCTTGCTCAAATACAGACATGGTTTTCATATATGGCTGGAAACATAGAGCAGTTAGGTGGGGCAAAAGCTGGTGCGGACACCGCTACAGGCCAGGAGATATTACAAGCTAATGCAACTGTTACCATAGAAGACTCAAAGGGTATCACCAAAGAACATGTAAGGCAAATTGCACGTAAAACGGGCTGGTATCTTTTCACTGATCCATTGATTGATGTACCATTGACCAAACGAAAAAATGGTGAGAGCATTGATGTGCATCTTACATGGGAACAAAGGCAGGGAGATTTTCTCAACTACACGTTTAAGGTCCACCCACACACACTTGTACGGCTGGACCCAACTATTCGTTCTCGTAGGATTATAGAATTTACTGTTAATGTTATACCGGCTTTGGCTAATGCCACACAGATTTGTGCAGGACTTGGCATACCATTTAATTTCCAAAAGACAGTGAGTATGGTTGGTAAAGAAATGGGTATGGAAGAGGAAATGGCCGACATGTTTAATGACCCTGACCTTATGAAAAAATTAGAATTGACGTTGATGAAGGGACCACAGCCACAGGAGAAACCAGGCTATACCTCTAATGCTGGCACTCAACAGAATAACGGTTTTACTGGGGCAAGGCCAGTACCCACAGCTAAACAGGAAATTAACGAGACACGACAATTGCCAGCAGCAGAGTCACAAGCTGCCAGGATAGGAGCAATGTAAAATGTCAATGGGTAAAGCAATAACGGGAAATACAAAAGAGAGTGGGCCAGATAAATGGGATATTGAGAGTGCTGCCAGAACACTTATAGAGGCAGAAGAACTTAAAAAGGATTGTGCATTATATGATCTTGCTTTGGCAGAAGTAAAACGCCAGCAGGACGCTGCGAGCGAAGTTTTATCTGGTAAACAAATAGAGGCCAAAGTGACAAAAAAATTAAAGACTATTTTTAAGAAGAACTAATATGCCAACATATTCCTATAAATGTCCACGGTGCAGTGAAAAACTTGAAATTGTACATGGTATGAGGGCAGGGTATCATGCTCCGGTATGTGAAAACTGCAAAGTGATTATGCGACGAGACTTGCAAGCAGACATGCCAAATGCTGGGGGGCGAAGGTATGGTTCTGGTTTTGTCAGTGAGAGTTTGGCAATAAGTCCACTACAGACTGCCGAACATAAACAGAATTTTCCTGACGTTGACGTCAGAGGGGATGGGTGCCTGGTGTTTAAGGACACTCAGCAACACGCAAAATACCTGGATAAAATTGGGTGGGATAAAAGACCATCTAAAAAAAGAAAAAAGAAAAAGGTGGCCTGTAAAAGCCATTAGTAATATAGAACGTTTGTAAGCAGTGGCTTGTAGTCTCTACCCTTACAAAATGCAGGAGTTAAAATTATGTCAGTTACAGAAGAACAAGTAGTAGAAAATGTACAAAAAAAGTTAGACGCATTAAACTTTACGAGTGATGAGCCAGTAGAGGCTGTGAATGAGCCTGTACCAGATGAGCCAAAAGGTGATGCTGAGGTAGTTGAAGCTGCTGATACAGAAGCCCCTGTTGTTCAGGATTCTGATGCAGGAGTAACTGAAAAGGCTACGGAGGACACCCTGCCAGATAGTATGCGTAGAGCAGCTATCCACCAGGGGTGGACACCTGAAGAGATTGATTCTTTCTATAAGGAGAAACCGGAACTTGCTAAAAAGACTCTTGGTAAAATCCATGAGTCCACAAATAAACTATCAAGCCAGTTTGCTGAAATGGGCCGTCAGGCAATGCAGCCACCAGTGGTGCCTACCCAACCTGCGGAAACCGTTCAACAAGCTACAACTGTACATGGGGTTGACCTGAGTAAACTCAAAGATGAGTATGGTGATGACCCCATAATAGATGTTGTCAGACAACTAAATGACGAAATTATTCGTTTACGTCCAGCACAACCTGCTGCCACAACCCAGAATGTTCCTGTGGAACAAACTGCTGCGGTACAGGAAGAGGTAAGGCAACTTATCGGTGGGCAGATAAACCAGTTTTTAAGTCAAATTGGTAAGGCTGATGACGGTCATTATGGGGCGGATAAATCCTGGGATGAGATTGACTCAAAGCAAGTGACTAATCGTATGAACATGTTAAAGCAAGCTGACCAGATAAAGGTTGGTGCTGCTGCACATGGAATACGTATGTCCAATACTGAGGCAATGACCAGGGCACATATTCTACAGACGAGTGCTATTCAGGAAAAGACCATTCGTGCAGAAATAAAAGGAACCTTGCAGAAGAGGCAGAACAATCTGACCATCGAACCTGCAAATAGCCTTCCTTTGTCTGAAAGTAAGGGTCCATTGACTGCTAATGAGGTTGTCAAACGGGCCAGTGAACGATTAAAGAGTACATTTAAGACGTAATTAAAATTTTAACAATATAAATATAGGAGTTTATTATGGGTGTTAAAGATGCTGCACTTCTGGATTTAGTAGCAACCACATTACCGGATTTACCCAAACAGGAATTTGAGGTTACATGGGATAATCCAGATTATGAGTTTTGCCGTATTTACCAGAAGGAGCGTATGTCGGTAGATGGTGGAACTCAATTGGAACGGAAGGTAATGCTGGATCATACTGGCAATGCCCGATACCGTACCATGTATGACACTGACGAGCCAAAGGTTGGCCAGGTCATGCACACTATAACTGTTCCCTGGACACAGTTAAGCACGAGTTATTCGTGGGATAAACTGGAGATTCTGCGGAACAAAGACTCTGGTAAAGGGTTTGTGGACCTGCTAACGACCAGGCGAGTAGATGGCTTGTGGTCATTAGCAGAATTGATTGAGGAACGATCATGGCTCACTCCCACGAGTGCTACAGATAACCTGTATCCTTATGGGGTGCCATACTACCTGTCGTTCTACACTGACACCAGTGGGACGGTAAATACCAGTGCCGGTGCCTTCAATGGCATGGCTGTTAGGTTCCAGGATGGGACATATAGCTATACTTGTGCTGGTATTGATTCTTCAACTGAGGATAAGTGGAGAAACTATTGTTCTCTCTATACAAATGTAGATGCGGCACTGTTGAAGAGTTTCCGTAAGGCATTTTTGCTTACAAGGTTCAAAGCCCCACTGTTCATTACTGATCCTGCGTCAAATAAGGTGAGTGCAGCCAAACGTATCTACACTGATGCAGATACATCGGTTGCTTTGCAGGACTTGATGGATCAGAAGGATGATAACCACACACCAAAAGAGTTGTTTGGTGGTGTTATGGTTGCGGTTAATGGTGCTGTATTTATCAACAGATTGCCTGTTGTGTACATCCCTCAACTGGATGGTGTCACTTGCAGTCCTATATACACGGTGGACTTTAACAAGTTCAAACCGTTTGTGCAGGACGGATACTGGATGGAAGAGGGTGAGCCAATGAGTGGTGGCGTTGCACAACATACCACTATGACAGTGTTCCTGGATGGCTCTCACAACAACCTGTGTACAAACAGAAGGGGTGCTGGTTTTGTGATGCACAAAGCATCCTAAATGTTGCTCTTGAATAGGAGCGTGAATTAAAAAGTTAAAAACGCCAAAATATGATTGGAGTTAGTTATGGCTAAAGGAAAAGCTAGTGTTAATTACCTGGGCAGGGCAGGTTTAGTTAGTATGAGGGACATCCCTGATTATGATTTCCTCTACAAAACGTCTCTTACTATAGACCCGAAATGGGCCATTGGGGATCAATTGGTTCTCCCTGATGGTAGAGAGTACCGTTATGCAAAATCTGCTGCGGCATGTATCTCTGGTCAAGGTTGTGAATTTACTGATACTGGATTTGTAGCGTACACTGCATTTACTACGGCGGCTGCTGTTGATGCCAGGGAAGTTTCTGTCCCTGCGGCAACACATGATGCTGTTACTGAAGATGAATTGCGAGGTGGGTATGCTGTAATCTATGATGGCTCTACCAACAATGTGCAGTTCAGAGGCATCATAGGCAATGCTGCGTCTGCTGCGGATGTTGCATTTACTTTGTATCTTGATGGTACTTTGACTGAGGCTGTGACCACATCGTCTGCCATTGAGATATATGAGAACCCATATTCCGCCCTTCAAACGGCGAAAACAACTACCTTGCCAAAGGCAGGTGTACCAGCGGCTAAAGTTTCTGCTGCTTCTACATTTTTCTGGGTTCAAAAGAATGGCCCGGCCTGGGCTGCTCCCCAGACCAAGGTAGGCGAAAATGGTGGGCTAGGCTGTTTCTGGAAACATGATGGTTCTTTAGAAAGTGCCGACACAGCATTGGCCGTTACAACGGCAACCTACGATACTTCTCAGTATGCTGGACATACCCTTGCGGGTACTGCTGCTGGGAATGGTCCGTTGTTTATGTTACAGGGCTAATTTTTATCACTGCCCCTTGTAGGGGTTTTTCGCGGTTTGTGTGTCATCCCTGGTTCTAGCGTTCTTTCCAGGGGTGACACCATTTTTACAAGGAGTTTGTTTATGAGTAAGTTTGAATTGGACCTAAGTCCATATGAAGTTGAAGGACAGCTTTATCCTATCAAGGAGAATATATCCAACATGCTGCGTGCCCCAGGTCTGTTTGCTGATGGCAATGATATTGTGGAAGCGGTTGTGCTGGCGAAGAGCATTAGAGATGCCAAGGGGTTAGAAGATGTTGGTGATCCCGACAATTGTACTCTTGTTCTTGATGAAAAAGAATTAAAAGTACTTCGTGATTGTATGAATACCCATCTGAAATTGGCTACAGAAGGTAAGACCAACTTTGGTGGGCCGGTTCATGAAGAATGTATCCTAAGAGTTTTCAAATGGAGTGAATGATTATGGCTGAATCATTAGGCACTTTAACTATCTCTGATTTAGTAACTGAAGTGGCCCGTCAGGCAGGTCTGGCTTATTATGGAGTTAATGGTGATGAAGAAGCCCACGTACCTATAAACAGGCATGATTTGGCTCTATGTAAAATGGTAGTGCATAATGCTATTCGTAGATTCATCATGGATGCACCCATGACTGGCTGGAAATGGCAACGACGAATATTAGCTGTTTCTCTGAAAGAAACCAGTACGGGTACAGCTACGTCTGGTACGGCTGTTACTCTTGTAGATTCTGCTTTAGCGGCTGATTATGCTACAGATTATTACAAGGATTGCATAATCGAGATAGTAGCTGGAACAGGCAAAGGTGAAAATGCTCTCGTAACAGGCTATACAGCAGCATCGGGGACATTTACTTTTAGTGCTTTATCCGATGGTAGTACACCTGATACTACCTCTGAATATGTAGTGGGGCACAGGTATAAGCTACCTGATGATTTTAGTGGTACTGCTGATGGGGAAATAAATTATGGACCACAGACTAATTTAGGTGGATCAATCTCATGGAGAGATGAAGCGTTTATACGTGGACTTTGGGAAAATGGTGTTACTTCATCCCTCTCTTTGTACGCAGTAATCAGACCTTTTGGATCACGGCAATACGAATTGATACTATGGCCTGGTCCATATCAAGCATGTGTAATAGAATTTCCTTATACTTTATCCTTTGACCATTTGGAATTAGAGTCTGGTTCAGCAACAGCGGGTGATGCGACGTATTTGACTGCTGCTGGCTTTATAGGGTTATATGCTGATGATTATTTTAATGGTTGGACCATTACCGTTATAAGCGGTACTGCCGAGGGGGGCTATGCTACTGTAACAACTTTTACAACAGCAGATGGTAAATTCCTCTACACGGCATTGTCAAATGCTTTAACACCGGATACCACATCAAAGTTTATGATAGAACCAGCAATTAGCAAACATCCTGCCGGTGCAAGATTTGATGAGACTATTCGTATTGCGTGTTGTGCCCAGGTTGAGCAGGATATACAAAAGTATGCGGCACAATATGTTGATACATACTTGAATGTTACTTTGCCACAGGCAAAAAAATTAGATGCCCGGTTAGCCCCTAGAACCCTCGGTGGGTCAAAGGAACGGGGTTATGGGCGTGTTTCTAAAACAGTTACTTTTAGTTAATGGAGAAATATTATGGGTTTAGGACCAGCACAATTTTTGGATAGACTTAGTAAGATCATTTCGGGCAACGGTATCAAACGGTGTATCGATGGTATTAGTATTCAATCACTCACCGAGGCAGATGGCGATAACTTGGATAATGCTAGTACCCCAGCATTGGCCGCATTAGAGACAAACACGCTTGGTGTAAATGTAGCATCCAGTGCAACATTGATAGGGTGTTTGAATTTCAAATTGCCACGTGATTATGATGAGAGTTTGGATCAGCTTAGGATCAACCTTTTGGCTGTATCTGAAAGTACAGCGGACACTCCAACATTAACTGCAACGGCATACCGCAAACGTACAGGAGCAGCCCTTAGTTCTGCATTGACCATTGTGGACTCTGCTGCAATACCAATATCAACTGCCTATGCCGCATGGCGTGTTATTGGCATAGACAGTAATTCCCTGAAGGGTGGGGATGTTGTTCATGTGACACTCTCTACAGCGGCTCATACAACTGATGCTGCGTACATACTGGGTGTTGAAGTAGAATATCGTGGTGATTTGGTTTATTTCCTCCTGGAAGATAGGTAAGACGCTGTAACTTATTGCTAAATAAAGACTGGTGATAAAGGATGTAGTGTCCTATGGAAGTAACTTTTCAATTTCCTAGAAACGGGCTGGATGAGAATTGGGCTGTATCAAAGCAGCCTAATCTCTCATCTATCTCCCTGTTAAATGTCAGACCTTATGATGTCCAGGATACTCGATGTCGTGGTGGTCAGAGGCCCGGTCTGGATAAATGGGGGGCTGGAAACCAGATTGGTGGTGCTGCATATCCTGTGGTTGCAATGTGTTCGGTTACTTACACTGAGTTGGATGAATAAATATGGCTGATTATGCTTATGTTGGATTGAGTGGTACCCAGGAAGTGGACAATGCCCATGCCTGGTTGTTCAATGATTCCGATGGAGTTGAAGGTGGAGCGTTTTCTGGTGGAACTCGTATAAAACACTGTCGGGCATCCGCGATGGGTGCTGATGGAGTATTCTATTTCGCCGGTGACGATGGCATGGGGCATCACGTTGTAGTTAAGTCAGCCTATGGGGCAGATATAGTTATTTGGGAAACTGACATTACCAGGGCAGATTCAGCAGACATAACAACAGGGATTATATATGAACCTGTGAATGATCTGATTGTATTGATTAGTTTTAGCGGAGCTATGAATGTTTTGTCTGCTAGTGGTGTCGAGGTTTGGAACTTTGTCGGGGTATCTGGTTTGCATGAGATTGTTTCAGATGCTACCGGCTATGTATATGTATGTGGATACCGAAAAGCTGACCAGTTGAGTGAAGCCAATACCGCTTGTCTATGGAAGTTGGAATGGGATGGTACGGCTGTTCAATATGACGTATTAGCTTACTATGATTTTACTGAGGACTTGTACGGGTTAGATATAGACAGTGCAGGGAGTCTTTTAATATGCGGGGACAAAGTAGGTGGGGCTAATGTCGTTCGGAAACTAACTGCTGCTTTGGCAGTAACTACATCCTGGACAATAGCCGATTTCACTAGCCTATATTCTTGCAAATGGCTTTCTACTGGAAACTTTGCTGTTGCCGGGGATATGACTGGTGATCATACCAAGGGACAAGTACAGCTTATAAACGAGACTACGGGTGTTAAAATATGGGAAAGTGTGGTGCATACGGGGGGTGGTCTTAACAATTATGTTAAGACAATAGTAGTTGATTCCAGTGATAATGTGCATGTAATATTTGGTTTTGAGGTAGGTGGGGAATGAGTAATCAAATTGATTTTACCGATTATTACAGTATTTGCCAGGGACTTGCCTCGGCAACCGGTGCTGTTTTATATACTAAAACTATTGAAGAAGCCGCCAATAAATTCTATACCTTTGGCCAGCGACCATACGAGTCCAGTACTGATTGGCAACCTTCAGGGGCTTTAGCTTGGAGTTCTGGAGTAGTTTCTGACCCAGCCGCATCATCGTTAAAAAAGAAATTGGTGGCCGTTGCAAATGATGAAGTTTGGTATGAGGATACCGCTGGCACTATGGTTGAGTTAGCTGCGGCACATGGCGATATTGATACTTCTGCAAATTTAGTCATGTTTGAGGCTTATCAAAAAGTCTTTATAATAAATGAGGGCACCTATCGGGTTGTAGATTTCGGAAATGTAAAATTATCTACAGCAGCCATTGGCAGTAACATTCCCAATTGTGGTACATTACTTACTGGAGATGCCGCCGGGGCACAAATTTCAGTTGATTTTATAGACTCTAATACTGGAGCCTGCCTTATATATGGGCGAAGATTAACTGTGGCTACCTTTGCGTCTGGAGAAACATTAACAGGAACCAATGATGCTGGAAATGCTGTATCCTTTGATTTGGATGCAGATGAAGTTCTTCCTGATCCACCACACTGGTATCCATATACGACCTATGCTAATTTTACTGTAACAGCCGATCAGATTTATGGGGATTTACCTGATACCGCAACAATTGGTTGTTTATATCGAGGGAGGGTGACTCTTTCGGGTGACACTAATAATCCAAACCAATGGTACATGGCCAGACAGGCTAATCCCTGGGACTATGCTTATGCTGCTCTTGACGCTCAATCGCCTATTGCTGGCAATGATGCTGATGCTGGAGAGTTGGGCGATGCCATTGTGGCTCTTATAGCTGCAAAGGATGACTATCTAATACTTAGTTGCTCTGATTCTATCTGGCGATTAAATGGTGATGCAGCGGCCGGTGGAGTTATTGTTGAAGTGAGTTTAGTCACAGGGATAATAGATAAGTACGCTTGGTGCTATGATAATAATGATAACTTATATTTTCTCAGTATAAATGGGCTTTACATGCTTAGTGCGGATTCATCGGGTGGCATGGCTCGTCCACAGAGTTTAACTAAAACTAAATTACCAGCATTTCCTAGATCATGGGACATTGATGTGAGCATACACAGAATTACTCTGGCTTATGATAGGAGATTGCATGGTATTTTGATTTGTAAAACATTATTATCTGATGGTTCAAATGAAAATATGTGGTATGATCTTAGAACAAATGGATTATTTCCTGAAGAATATCCCGATGTTGCTGGATGTTATTCATCTGTCTTTTACTCGGCCACAGACACAGACTACCAAGATTTATTGGTTGGTGGGGCAGATGGGTATATCCGTAAATTTGATGCAGCTGAAAAGGACGATGATTCTGGTGCGAGTGATACCGCTATAAGTAGTTATGCAGTCATAGGGCCACAGATGTTGGGCAAAGACCCAAATATGTATGTGAAATTTACCTCGATGGTTTTAGTCACTTCACAAGATACCGATGAAGTAACATATAAATTATTTACTGACCGATTAGCAGAACCGTTAGTGGATCAACTTTTAGCGACACCTTTACTTCCACGAGTAGGCGGGTCATTGGGTGAGACTAAATACCCTACTCGATTTAGACAAGTCGTAAGGGGTATCTATGGTGGTATTCGTTTAAGCAATGAAACTGCTAGTCAGAGTTGGAGTATAGAAACAATTGTAGGCAACCTTGAAGTTGCAGGGAGTTTATAAAATGCCAGTACGAACATATAAACCATCATATACCGCCTCTGTGGCAAAAAGAGCAACAAATGCAACCCCAGAGGCACATAGGGCGGCTCTGGCTAATATGATGCCTACATCGGGTTTGAAACCAGAGGCCCTGGCTAGTAATAAGGCTATTGTAGATAATTATATGGCTGGGACATCAGGTGGACTAACATCGACAACGCCACCAATGGATACTAGTTTAGTAGGAAATGCCCCAGCAGGGGTTACTGCACCATTGGCAGGTACAGGACCAACTACTGATACTACTGGGGCACCTCCAACATCTCTTACAGGGGTTGGGGCAGGACAGGCACCATCGGAATTTACACTATCGCCGGGCATGCCAGGATATCAAGAAGCCCAGAACCAAATGTTACAAGGCCCAGATCAAGCCGAAATGGATCGGCGAAAACAACGACAAGCAGACAAGGATGCCCGCGATATAGCTCTTAAGGCATCAGCAGCGGGGCGACCAGGACCACCAGGGCAATCTCGGCCTGCTGGTCTTGGAGCAATGGACAGTGCAGAACATGCCGCTGCTGTTGCTGCCGGTTTAATTCCATCAGCGGAAAGATCGGGGGGTCCTGCTCCAGTTGGCGGACCACAGGCCGCCGGGGGTATTCCTGGACAAGCAAATGATATGCAAGCACCTGTTGAACTTGGGCCAGATGGTCAACCTTTAACAGATGTCAGTTTAACAGGAAATGCACCAGCAGGAGTAACTGGCGATGTAACAGGCGTGACTGGTGACGTAACGGGCATAACTGGTGATGTAACTGGCATAACTGGTGACATACAATCACAGGACATGCAAGCACCTGTTGAGCTTGGACCAGATGGCCAACCTTTAACAGACGTTAGTATGGCAGGAAACGCACCGGCAGGAGTAACCGGTGATAAAGCTCAATTAACTGGATTGGATACTTATGCTCCTGATGGTAGTGTTATTCCTGGCGATCAAGATGCCGTTAATGCCGTGGTCCCAGCAACTGATACTACTGATACTACTGATACTACTGGCAATACTACTGGTGATACAGCCAGTGATGCTACTGACCCAAATGCCTCTGCTATTCAGCAGTACGTGGACAGTGCGGCAGATGCCAATGCAGCGAATGAGGCTCGATATGGAGAGGCTCTTGGCCTATATGATCAGATCATCGCTGGATACGCCCCAGGCGGTGGCTATGGAGCAGGAGCGATGCAGTCGTACCAACAGGGTAAACAACAGTCCATAGCCGGTGGGATGCAGAATATGGTGTCTGCTGGGATGCAGAATACTACTGGGGCTGCTACATTGGGCCAGAAATATGAACAGGAAGTGGGTAATGCCTTTAGGTTGAATTTAGCCGACCAACAGATGAACGCTTATACAGCGGCACTAGAGGGCAAAGCCGGTGTTATTGGAAGTAAGACAGATGAGGCACCATCTTCAACAGAATTAGCCAATTTAGCATCAGGGGCGGCGAGTACTCCTGATTCCACGGTTGGTAGTACCGATGGCAGTGATAGTACTGGTAGTATTGATGGTACTGGTAGTGGCACTAGTAGTGGTACTGGTACTGGTTCCAGTGCATATGATTCTGGTGTGGTAGAACCAATCTCTGGGGCACAATATACTGCGGAAAAGAAGCGTATCAATAACCTGACAACTGGTACTAATCAGGTAAAGACTATAACAAATGCCATTACAAAATTAGAGAGTGCGATTGCAGCTTTGCCTGAAGGAAGTAAGGCACGTACAAACAAACAAAAACAGCTTGATAAGAAAAAGGCTGCTTTGGTTAAAGCCCAGGATTCAGTCGATGCAAATGGAAATGATATGGCTAAGATATCTTCTGCTTCTTATGCTGTGGAGGAAAATACCAGAAGGCAAAGGGCTAGAGACGCAGATGCCCTACAGGCTCAACAAAATTATGCCAGAGAGCAACAGTTACTTTCGGCACAAATAGCAGCCGATGCTGGTGCCTCTGCTTACAGTAGAGCTGGAAGGGCAGCGTCAACAGCTAATTGGAATAGCTATGTTTCTGATATGGACAAAAGAAATACTCTGGAATCTTCTAAACCAAGGTAAATAAATGGCTGGATTCAAACCATTAGGATTGACATTTAACGACGGTGACTGGAACAAACTCCGTATTATTGTCCAGCATTTAGGGGCACAAGAATTACCTTCATTGGCGGTTGAACCCACTGGGGTATTATCTCGTAATACAGATGTAACCAGTTCAGACTATGGTGAAGTTGTTCTAAACTATAATACGGATCAGTTTGACATATTATCCGATGAGTTACATATTATGCACTTTCACACACCTGATACCAACTCTACTGTAGTGGGTGTTGATACGGAAGATAATGCGGGTAACAATTGCACCTTCGTTGGATATCAAGCTGGTAAGGTTGGAGGTATCCCAGCGGGTGGTGATTATAATACCTACCTTGGAGCCAGTTGTGGAGTTGGTACTTTAACTGGGGCTATTGAAGGTTCTGTAGCAAACACGGCTGTTGGTGCTTTTAGCATGAACGCCATTGGTGGTTCTTCTCGTAATACCGCTATTGGGTACTACTCTCTGGCAAATTTAT
>Ga0307928_10001581_pt1 | contig 17347 bp, 19 predicted proteins | sample AceLakmetagen232_FD_201815 | JGI IMG/M metagenome (GOLD analysis project Ga0307928, IMG submission 201815) | Saline water microbial communities from Ace Lake, Antarctica - #232 | ecosystem: Environmental > Aquatic > Non-marine Saline and Alkaline > Saline | place: Antarctica: Ace Lake... | reverse complement strand
ATTTAAAGAATCAATTACATTAAAAGCAATTTTTTCTAAATAATTCAATTTATTCTTCTTCATAAAGAAGAATTTTCAATATAATTTATAAGAATTATTGTGATTACCTAGCACTATCAGCTTGAGCCTCACTTTCTTTTTTCTTTCTAATCGCAAAGCCCTCACCATTTTTTTCATAAGCCATAATAATTTCTTCTGCTAATGCTTGCGAAAACTTTTTCTTTTTATTAAAAGCTTTATCAGATGAACCATGAACAAGATGTTTTAATGCTAAATTAACTCTTCTTAAAGGTGAAACATCAACTGCTTGAGGATATCTTGCACCACCATATTCAATAACAGTTACTTCATCTCTCGGCGCAGAGTTTTCAAGCGCCTTAATGAAAACTTGAACAGGATTTTGATTTGTTCTTTTTTCAATTAATCTAAATGCTTCAAGAACAATTTTCATATTCCGAGTATATTTTCCTGTCGCCCTTCCAACAATTATTTTGTGCTTTTTCCCTCTATGCCCTGCAACAGCAACCCTATTCATTAATCTTTCAACAATATTCACTTTTAATTGACCAAATTTTTGAGAATTTCTCCCATAATCTTTTAAAACAAGTTTTGGTTTTAGATTAATCGTACTTTTTAGTCCAGGATCTTCAACTTTTATTTCTGACAAATCATATAAATCAAATATCTTGAATGTTGGTAATGTTTTTTGTTCCATTTTATTTTTTTAAAATTTCCTCAGGTTCATTTATTATTTCTGGTTGACAATTACATATAACTTCTATTTTTTCATAGTAAGGTTTAATTTTTACTTCACCCATTTTATCTCCTTCCCTTCTCAATCTTTCCTGAAACTAATCGTGCCAAAGGTTGATCATTTACTTGAATAACTTGAAATCGAACACCAGGAATGTCCCCTTTACTTCTTCCTTGCTTTCCACCAATTCTTTCAATCATAACTTCGTCGTGCTCATCAATAAATTTTTGCGCTAAATTTCCAGGAATAAAAGCAGTAACTTGTTTTCCATTTTTCTTAAGTTGAACTCTGCAACACTTCCTCATTGCTGAGTTTGGTTGTTTTGCTTCTTTTTGAACTTTTTGCAAAACAATTCCTTTTGCTTGATTAGCTCCTTCTAATGGATCTGATTTAGCATAAAGATTCAAAGTTCTCACTTTAAAATGTCTATCTTTCCATCGAAATTTCTTTCTATTTTTTTTACTTTTTAACGCACTTTTTAATCCCATATTTCAATAACTAATCGAGAGAAAATTGATTTATAAAGATTTCTTAAACAATCCTAAACTCTTTTTTAAAGAAATCCTTAACTATTTTTTGCATTTCTAAGAACCTTCTTTTATTTCTTCCAATTAAAGCAGCTTTACTTTGATTTCCTGCAGTTAATATAATTTCCTCAGGAGCAATTTCTAATGCTTTAAATGTAACAGGACTAACAATAGAAGAAATAAATACTTTAGCGTCTTTTATGTCTCTTGGAATAGCAATAATTTTTATTCTTTTATTTAGTATTTTGCTCATTTGCCTTGCATTTTCTGCATTTTTGCCAAGTGCCTTAGAAATTAATTTTTTAGGAACACAAAAAACAAGGGCCTGATTATATTTAAAACAATATCTTGTACTAACTCTTGTAATCTTTCCAAAGAGGTTTAAATACCTCATATCTTGCATGTCAATAGTACTCACCATCTGTATAAACCTTTAGAATTATTCGTTTTATAAAACTATTTATTAACTTCTTCAACAACTTTTGTTTTTGCTTCTTTTTTATCTTCTTCTTTTTTTATCAAAGGCCCAACAACTTTAACCAAAAGTCCTGGCAATCCAGTACCAATAGGAACTGGTTGATTAAGTATAATATTCTCAATAACACTTGATAATTTATCTCCGCCCCCTTTAATTGAAGCATTTATAAATTGTTTTACAGGAGTTTCAAAAGTTGCCCTTGCTAATATTGAAGATTTCTGAGCAATAATCCCCATTCTTGTAACACCTTTAACACCGCCTGTATTAGTCATAGCATCTGCAGCTAATTTAAGATGCCTAATATTAATATCTAATCCCTGACTTTTAAGAACTTCATTAATTTCATTAATAATTAATTGTCGTGCAACCTCAATTCCAAAAACATCAGCCATCTCATAAAAATCATTTGAAATTAACTTATCTTTGTTAACTTCTTTCATCTCAATCATTTCTTTTAGATTTGTTCCCAAAGTAGTCACTACAAAATCTCTATCCTTTTTAACAATTAAAACTTGTTTAATATTTTTAACACCAGAAATTATTGTTTCTTTTAACTTTTCTTTAAGTTTATATATTTCTCTAAATCCAAATTCAGAAACATTTAAAATTATTGCATTTGATTTTTCCTTAACATTAAATTTAGCATCATTTAATCTTTCAACAACTTTTTTTATAGAAGTATGTGTTTGTTTTAATCCTTTATCATCAATCTTTATTTCAATTTTTTTATTTCCAAAATCCAATATAATTTCAGAAGCAATTTCTTGCAATTTAACTTCTTTGATTTTCTCAGCAAAGATTTTTGCACTTCTTTCATTATTAAATTCTTTATTAAGATAAACTTCCATTTTAGGGGAAGAAGGTTTTTTTCTTGCATCAAAGATTTCTATAATTCTTGGTAGCCCTTGAGTAACCTGCATTTCAGCAACACCTGCCATATGAAAAGTCCTCAAAACCATTTGAGTAGAAGCTTCTCCAAATGATTGAGCAGTAACAATTCCTATAGCTTCTCCAGATTCTAATTTTCCTTTAGTATGAAGTTTTGTAATATCTAACCCGTCATCTCCATATATAAATTGAATAATGTTGTTGTTGCTATCTCTTATTGTACCATCATATTCCTTTCTTAAATCTTGTAAAGCATTTGCAAGTCTTCTATATAAATAACCTGATTTAGGAGTTCTCAAACCAGTATCCATAAGAGAATCTCTTCCTGTAATTGCTTGAAAAAAGAATTCATCGGGTCTTAAACCTTTAATAAAAGGACTTTTAATAAATCCTCTTGCTTTTGGAGATAAATCCTCTTGCTTGAAAAATGAAAGTGTTCTTCCAGTATAACCAAAATCAACTCTATGATTTCCTAAAGCTTGCTGACCAACACATGAGGCCATTTGAGTAATATTTAAAATATTTCCCCCGCCCCCTGACTTAATCATATAATTAACAGGATTTGTTTCTGGGAATTCCTGCTTAACAATTTCACCAATCTTTGTTCTTACTTCATTCAAAGCTTGTAAGATTTTTATTTCTCTTGATTCTTCTTTTGTTTTCCCTGGAATCCTTTCTAAAGTTCCATTATTATATGCAAGAATTAATTCCTCTGTCTTTTTTTCTGCTTTTTTAATTATTTCTTCCCCAGATTTAATAACTGTTTCATTTAAATCTAAATCTTCAACAGAAGTTGTAATTCCAAAATCAGTAAGATAATTTTTACCTAAATTAAATGCTTTTTTAATGGTTTCAAAAGTTTCTGTTCTGCCAACAGTTCTATCAAGCTCTTTAACTAAATCTCCGTCTTCATCACCAAAAGTAGTTTTATCTATAACACCTTTTACAATTTCACCATCTTTAATAGTTATAGAATCATTTGAGAAATTTACCTTAGGTAATATTTTTGAGAAAATCTCAGTTCCTAATGCTGTTTTCTTTGAAATTGAATAACTTAATCCTGATTTATACAAAAGTTGATTTGCATCTTCTTTAGAAAGTTCATGAAGACCTAATAAATAATTTCCAGTAATAGCATCTCCAATACATCCTACAAGATTAGTATTGTTTTTTGGAGACATAAGATTCATTTTAACATCTAAAAGTATTTTTGCTTCTGCTCTTGCTTCTTCTGTTTGTGGAGAGTGTATATTCATTTCATCACCATCAAAATCAGCATTATATGGAGTTGCAGCTGCAGGATGTAATCTAAAAGTTCTTCCAGGCAATACTTTTACATAATGAGCCATTAAACTTCCTCTGTGCAAACTTGGGTGTCTATTAAATAAAACAACATCTCCATTTTGCAAATGTCTTTCAACTTGATAGCCAGGAGCAAGTTCACTAATAATTTCTTCTTTTAACTCTTCTGCAATCTTTTTCCTTTTTCCATCAGGACGTATAACATAATTTGCACCAGGATATTCTTCTCCTTTATTTATCAAGTCTTTTAATTTTTTCATATTAATATCATTAACAGTTTCAGAAACAGTAACTATCTTTGCAATTTCATATGGGATTCCAACTTCATTTATTTGAATATATGGGTCAGGGGATATAACAGTTCTTCCTGAATAATTAACTCTTTTACCTGCAATATTTTTTCTAATTCTTCCTTCTTTACCTTTAATTCTTTCTGTAATTGTTTTCAAAGGTTGGCCACTTCTGTGCCTTGCAGGAGGAATCCTTGTTGTTGTATTATCAAAGAAAGTTGTAATGTGAAATTGCAATAAATCCCACAAATCTTCGATAATAACTTCAGGAGCACCTGCATTTAGATTTTCCCAAAGTCTTTGATTAGCTCTTATAATATCTGAAAGTTTGTGTGTTAAATCATCTTCACTTCTTTCCCCTGATTCTAATATAATACTTGGTCGAACAGTTACAGGAGGAACTAAAAGAGAAGTTAACACTGCCCATTCAGGTCTACAACTTTTTACATCAACCCCAATTTTTTCTAATTCTTCGTCAGGAATATTAACCAAAATTTCTCTTACTTCTGTTGGAAATATTCTTGTTTTCCCCATAAAAAAGTTTGTAGGTTTGTCTAATTTAACTTTGGTTTGGGCTACTTGACAATGTGGACATTTTTTAGAATCTTTTGCTTTTTTAGCCCTTTGACTTGGAGATAATTTTTCTAAGTTTTTATCATCAATCATTAATTTTCCGCAATCATGGCAAAAACATCTTAAACCTGTTTCAATTAAAGGAACATATTTTAAGTGAATGACTGGCCTAGCTAAATCAATACTTCCTGGATGGCCTAAACATTCTTTTAATCTTCCTCCACAAGTTCTACATCTAACTCCAGGGTCAATAGCACCTAATCTTAAATCCATTAAACCACCATCAACAGGATAACCATCAATATCATAAAGTTCTGGAGTCACAATTTTAGCAGAAGATACCTTTTTTATTTGTTCAGGACTAATTAAACCAAATTTAATTTCTCCTATTTTCTTTTTAATTGGTTTTGCCATTTTGTTTTTCTTCTTTTAATTTATTTTTATTTGGATAGCAACATAGAACATTATCTAGATACTCAATTCCACAAAAGTAGGGGCATATAAAAATATTTTTTACAGCACATTTATGTTTATTAGTTTTTTCAGCTTCATTCCAAGGACATTTATCTTGATCCCAATGAATATCTTTTTTTTCACTTATTAAATCTATATCCATATTTGCTCCATCTAATTTTTTTATTTCCATTTTATTCGTATTTATTTTTTAATTCAAATCTACTATTGATGTGTAAACCTTGCAATTCTTCTAATAATAATTTAAAAGCATATGAGACCTCAACAAACTCAATTTCTTCACTCCCACACATAGGACAAAATATTTTATTCCTAATATTATCTTCTATTCCTATAGAGCCACACTTAGTACAAATAGGTAAGGCAACTTTATCAGAATCATATCTTTCTTTTAACAATAAAGAAGCACCATGGGCAACTAATGCTTGCTGTTCCATTTCTCCTAATCTTAAAGCCCCGCCTCTTGACCTACCTTCAATAGGTTGTCTAGTTAATAATGCAACTTTTCCAGTAGCTCTTCCATGAATTTTATTCCCAACCATATATTTCAATTTAAGATAATATAAATTTCCAACAAATATTTTTGATTCCATCTTTTTTCCAGTAATTCCATTATACATTGTTTCTTTTCCATCAAACCTAAATCCTAATTTTTCTAATTGCTTTTCTAACTCTTTTTTACTTGTACCTGAAAAAGAAGTACCATCAACAATTTCACCCTTTAAACAGCCAACCTTGCCCGCTAATAATTCTAATAAATAACCAACAGTCATACGGCTTGGAAGCCCATGAGGATTAAAGATAACATCTGGTTTTATACCATTTGCAGTAAAAGGAATATCATCTTCAGGAGCAATCATTCCAATGACTCCTTTTTGACCATGAGAAGTTGCGAATTTATCCCCTAATTCAGGAATTCTTTGATCTCTTGTTTTAACTCTAATAATTTTATTACCTTCAAAATCTTCAGTAACAAAAACAGCGTCGACAATTCCTTTTTCTTCTTGTCTCATTGCTACACTTGATTCTTTTTTTGTTCTAACTGAAATTTCCCTTGCTTCTGATAAGAATTTTGGCGGAGACGTTTTTCCAATTAATACTTCTCCTTCACTAATTTCTGCTTCAGGGAAAACAATTCCATCATTTTCTAAAAACTTATAACTAGATTCCATTTTATATCCAGAAGTATCTTTTTCAGGAATACCTATTTCATCTTTTAATCCACCAGCATAATTCATTTCAACTGCAGAATAAGGCCTATAATAAAAACTTCTTCCAACACCTCTTTCAACACTTCCTTTATTAAATACTAAAGCATCTTCCATATTATATCCTTCATAAGTCATTATAGCAACAGTAAGATTTTGTCCAGCAGGATAAGTATTTAGGGTGTCATATACAAAACTTCGTACAATTGGTTTTTGAGGATATTGTAAAATACTTACATCTGTATCTGTTCGACATAAATAATTTGCAGAATATAATCCTAAAGCTTGTTTTTGTGTTTTACTTCCTCTATTTAATCTTGAACTTTGGTCGTGGTTTCCATATGGAACTAATCCAGTAACAACACCAAATAGAGCAATACTGTCTATTTCAAGATGAGTGTGTTCAGGAGTTAATTCTTCTTCGTACAATGCAACTAAAGTGTTTTCTTCTTCAGCAGCGTCGAGATATTCAATAATACCTTTTTTAATAAGGTCTTCCCATCTTATTTCATCTTGTTCTAATTGAATCAAATGTTCATTCTTTAATCTTGGAGCACCATTTTCTAAAATTATTAATGGTCTTAAAACCCTTCCAGGTTCTGTTGAGATTGAAATATTCTGAAAACCCTCATCATTTCTTATACTCATTTGAAGAGGTAATTCATTTTTTCTTCTTTTTTCCCTAATCTCTTGAATAAATTCTTTATAATTTTCTATACTTCCAATAAATCTTCCATTAAAGAAAACTTCTTTCCCTTTAACACCTTCTTTATTTAATCCTAATGATTCCAACTCTTTTAGAAATTTGTCTTGATCTAAATCTGTTCTTGTTGATACTTGGCTTAATAATGCAAGATTTTTTCTTAATCCAATTTCTGTTCCTTCTGGAGTTTCTATTGGGCAAAACCTACCATAATGAGTTGGGTGTAATGTTCTTGCTAGAAAGTTTTCTTGATCACTTGGGAGCATACTTGAAACTCTTTGCAATTGAGAAATTGTCGCAAGATAATTCGTCTTGTCCATATTTTGAGTAATCCCACTTCTTTCACCTATCCAACTTCCCGTTGCAATTGCAGATTCAACTCTGTGTGAAAATAAAGTAGATTTAGCAAGGATTTTTATTGAAAAGAATTTTTTTCTCTTAGCTGATTTTTGTAAAGAATATTGTATATCTCGAATCAAAATTCCTAAATTAACTCTGAACAAAGTTGATAATAAATCCCCTGAAAGTCTAACTCTTTTATTAGCATAATGGTCTTTGTCTGTTCTTAATTGAGGATTTTCTTTAGCAATTAAATATTGTTTAATTAATTTACAAAGAGTTACTGCTTTTTTTATCCTATCTTCTTTTTTATTTCCAATGTGTGGAAAAAGGTAAGAATCAATTCTTTGTTTTGCTCTGTCTAAAATTTCTTTTTTTGTTCCCTGAAGATTTGTTTTTTCAGCAATATACATAATTGCATCTTCTCTTGTTGCTAAATTAACATATTCATATAAATTAACAATAACACTGTCTGTCTCTCTTCCAATATATTTTGCAATATCTGATTCTTTTGTTAAACCCAAAGCTTTCAAAATAACAACTGCAGGCAAATCTCTAAATCTGCTAAAAGATAATTCAAAGATTCCTTCTTTGCTTTCAGATAAATTAACAGGAATTCTATATGTTCCTTTAGAAGAAAACATTTTTAGAATAAGTTCACCTTTTTTATTTGTCTCTACAAATGGCTGATTTTCTGCAAGATCCTCTGCCATAACCATTACTCTCTCATTCCCTTTAATTATAAAATATCCTCCTGGATCCATAGAATCATTGTAATTATCAATCAACTCAGAATCATTCATGCCACAAGTATTACAAACTTTACTTTTTACCATTATAGGAATTTTGCCTATTTCAACTGTTTCAGAATCAACTTGGTCGTCTTTTTTCACTGTAATTTCTAATGTGATAGGAGCAGAATATGTTAAACTTCTTAATCTTGCTTCAAAAGGCATTATAAGCGAGGAACTTCCATCAGCTTCGATAACTTTTGGATTTTCAACTTTTATTTTACCCAAATTAATTTCAAAATCATCACTATCTATTGTTTCTGAAACCTCATCAACAATTTCTTGCATTCGTTTTTCTATGAAATTATTAAAAGATTTTATGTTGGATTCAACTAAAGAATGATCTTTTAAATATTTTTTAACAATTAAATGTTGATTATCTTTTACCATTAAACAACAGCTCTAAAGTATAAATTAACTTTATCCCCCTTCTTTTGTTCGGCTGACTGTGTCGAGGCAGACGAGCTGGAAATCTCTAATTTCTCTCTTCTTTCTATTTTAACAACATCTCCTATTTCACATCCTTCTGGTAGGCCAGGGTCTGTAAAGAGGATTTTAGGTAATTGAGCTTTAGAAATATTTAGTTTTCCCAATAATTCTTCAATTTCTTTTTCATTAAGTTTAAAATGTTTAGGTTGTAGGATGTGCATTTCAGGGATTTAAGTGTAAAATTGCATAGAATACTCTGCAACTTTAACAACTTTATAATAATAAAAGATACTTGAAATTAGTTTTTAAAGGTTTCTATTATCCCTTTAAATAAGTCTTCTTTATCTCCTCTATTTTATCAGAAAGATTAGTATCTAATTTATTGAGAAAGCCATTTGCCCCATATTCTAGAGCCCTCTCTTCTAATATTTTTACTCTTCCTTTATCAGATTCAAAAGATAATAAGTAGATAGGAACTTCTTTGTTAAATTCTCTTATCTTAATAATAGCATTAAGTCCATCCATTATAGGCATTTTATTATCTGTAAGAATAAGGTTATATTCTCCAAATTTAACTTTTTCTACAAGTTTTGAACCATTATCAACTTCATCAATTTCTATTCCTTGAGAAAAAATCATCTCAACTAGTCTTTTTCTAACTTCCTTATGGTCTTCTGCAATAATAACTTTTTTCATTTTAATCATCCTTACCAGTAAAAATATAATTATTTAATGCTTCTACATTAAGCATATTTTCTCTTGGAGTATTATTAGGAGAATTTACTTCTATTTCAAGACTTAATTTTCTTAAGTTTTCTTTTAATTTAACTTCAAGATCCTTTTCTAATCCTCTAAAATGGAAATTTTTATTAGGAACATTTCCCAAACCTGCATAGGATAAATTTTTTTTATCTTCTAAATATTTTCTTAAAGGACCCCATTTTTCTTTCCACTTTAATCTCATTTTAACCTCTTCAACACGGTTTGGAGCAGTTTCATCTTTAAAGCTTAATTTTGCTTTTAAAGAAGTAGAAATTCCATCTTCAAGTCCTTTAGTGTACTTTATGGTTTGATTATATTTTACATATTCTATCATTCTTTTCCTACAAATTAACCCTTTTTAAGAATTATTGTGGTCTATAAGAATTCCTTTGGCAATAATCTGCAATTTCTAGTAATCCTTCTGCTTGAGCCTCATTAAAGAGTACAGCAGGAACAGATTTTACTATTTTGCCATCTTTTATTACAGATATTTCTCCATTTAATCCTGTTTTTGTCACTTTGTATTCAATGTTTTTCTTAGTCATTATTAAAAATGGCCCCGAAGGGATTTGAACCCTCGACACCTGGATTAAAAGTCCAGTGCTCTGCCAGGCTGAGCTACGGAGCCGTAACTCAGTAAATTAAATTAGATTTAAAAGGGTTTCTAAAGATGCTCTTTCAACTTTTTTTCAAGAACTTCTATAGGCATTGAACCAACAAACTGCTCTGCCACTTCACCATCTTTAAACAATACAAAATTAGGAATAGAACTAACTCCAAATTTACTAGCAATATCTTGATTTTCCCCAACATCAAGTTTACCTATTTTGATTTTTCCAGCTAATTTTTCTCCTACTTCTTCTAATATTGGAGCCATCATTAAGCAAGGCATACACCAATCTGCAGAAAAGTCAATTAACACAGTACCTTTTTTAATAAAGCTGTTAAACATACCATTTGTTAATTCTTGTACATTTTCCATGGTTTTATTGTAGAAAAAAGTGATTTATAAAAGTTTCTTATTTAATTAAACAAGCATATCTCTTCTAATTGCAGGATGATGATTATAATCTTCAAAAACAAAATCATCAATTGTTAATTTATCAAAAGGTTTTTTAGCAATAGTTAGTTTCGGTAAAACTTTTGGTTCTCTTGACAATTGTTCAAGTATTGCAGTTACATGGTCATAATTTTCTTCAGTAGGTTCATCAGGAAAATCAACATCTTTTGGAGAATTTTTATTTATCCAATCAAGAACATCTAAATAATTACCTTTTGTTTCAAAAGTTTTTTCAACATTTATAGCCTGTTTAACTCTTCTTTGCAATTCTTTAAAATTTTCTCTATACCATTTAGTTCTTTTTTCTAAACCAGTATAAAAATGAGAATCTCCAAATGTATGGATAAATGTTTTTGGAGTAAGACTTGTTTCTTGAGCAATTATTTGTGTAAGTGCAACATAACTAGATAAATTAAATGGAACCCCTAAAAATTCATCACAACTTCTTTGATATAATTGTAATTCTAATTCTCCTTGTTCATTAGCAGTTGCTTGATAAAGAACATGGCAAGGAGGTAAAGACATTTTAGGTGTATCTCCAGGATTCCAAGAATCAACAATATGCTTTTTTCCAGTGGGTTTCTTTTTCAAACCTTTTATCAAATTATTTAATTGATCTACTTTAACAAATTCCTTTTTATCTTTATCAAAATATTCCCAACGCCTCCATTGTTGGCCATAAATAGGTCCTGCATCTCCAAATCTTTCTGCAAATTCTTCACTTTCTTTTATTCTTTGTCCATATTCTTCCATTGCTTGGTCCCAATTAAGAGAATATTTTTCAATACCTTCTGGAAAAATATCTTCCTTTACCATTTTAGGTAAATTATATTCAAAAGAATTTCCTCTCCAAATTGGACAATTATTATCTTCAAGATATTTTATATTTGTATCTCCCGCCATAAACCAAATTAATTCATGAATCATAGACTTTTTTGCCATATTTTTTGTTGTCAATAAAGGAAAACCTTCTCTTAAGTCATATATACTTTGATAACCAAATAAAGAAATAAGTCCAGAACCTTTACTCCCTCTTTTAAAATTTGAACGTTCAGAAGTTAAAATTTCTTTAGAATGTTCGAGATATTGTTGAACCATTTTAAATAAAGTTGATTTTGTTTTTTAAAGATAATTACAATTTAGTATGTATATTTTTTATTATCTAAATTCTTTTAAAGAAAAAAGTGATAATTTTAATATGAGTTTAATAAGCAACATAGAATATAACGCGCCTTTTAAAGAAATAAAAGAAGAGCGTCAGATAATTGGTTTACTAGAAGATATTAGAAATGATTTAATTATTGTTGATGAATCTAATAAGGACATATTTAATCTCAAAAAATTATTAAAGATTGTAGAAGAAGGAGAATATAAAACTGTAGAAAAAGGAATTACTCAATTAGTTAATTTGTCAGAAGCACAAGCATTAATTAGCCAGTATAGAACAAACTCCGAGGGAGGATGTCAATCTTGTAAAAATTTAAAAAAATATTATGATAACAATGAAACTTACAAATATTGTAATATTGGAGAAGATAAAAACTCTGCAATTAATTCTTTAGAGGAGATTTCTCCTAAAGTTAAGAAATACCTTGAAAAAGGATGTGAAGATAGAAAACCTATTTTTACAAAAACAATTGAACAAATTTTAGAAGAAGTTAATTAATTCTGAAATTCAGTAACACCACCACTAACTCTTCCATCATTGTGTTGACCACTATAAACTCTTCTTATATCTCCTATTACAGGCTCAAAGACAATGTTAAACATTCTAGCCCCTAATTCAAATGTGAACTTTTGCTTTCCTAAATTTGCTAAACCAAAAGTTAACTCCCCAGAATAACCAGGGTCTGTTTTTGTTCTAAATAAAGCAATTCCACATCTTTGCAAAGTACTTCTAGGATAAACAACAGGCATAAGATATCTAGCAGGTTTCCATTTTTCCAAAGTAATTTTTTCAGAAGGGATATTTACTCTCTCAATTGTTTTAACTAAAACATATGCTCCTGGATTTAAAACTACTTTTTTATCTCCCTCTTTTATATCTGCCATCTTTTTAATCTCTGGAGTATGTCTCTCATCAATTCCTAAAAACCCAGGCTCTGTTGCTTGATAAACTTCACCAACTCTAAGGTCTGTTCCAACACCTTCTGGATTTTCTAATTCTCTTTCAGAAAGATTTTCAATTAAATTATATTTTCTATTTAATTCTAAAAGTTTTAAAGCTGATATTGGCATTTTTTAATAATCTCTTTTTTACTTTATCTTTAAAATAAAATTTCTTTTTAAATATGATTGTGATAAATAACCTATTCAATAACTTTCCTTCTTCTAAATTTTTCAATCTTCAAAAGATTTCCTTCCCAATATCTTAATTTAACACTTGTTTCTTTAAACATTTGAATAGTTCTTTTTGCATGTTCAGACCATCTTTTAGAATTATCTTTATTCCATTCTTCGTCAACAATAACTTCAAGAATCCCTGCTTGAATAATTCCTCTTGCGCAATCCATACAAGGAATACCATTTGTATACATTTTACAACCTTTTAAAGAAGTTCCAATTAAAGTTGCATTATAAATAGCATTTCTTTCAGCATGTTCAAACCAATAGAATTTTTCTGGTTTTTCTTGTCTTTCAGGAATGTTATCATCTAATCTTCTTACAAAACTATTATATCCTGTTGTTTTAATTTCATTATCTTCTCCGACAATTACTGCTCCAATATGGGTTCGTCTATCTTTGCTTTTTGAAGCAACAAGATAAACCATTGACATAAAATAATCATCCCAGCTTGGAATTTCATAAATTTCTTTATTCATAAAACTAAAATCTCTTCAATACTTTTTAAGAATTATTGTGATTTTTATCTTATTTTAGCATTCTCGTGATTAACTACATTTCTCACCACAACCACAGGTTTCACATCCGTTTTGGAAAATTATTGGCATTCCACAAATATTGCAAGTTTCACCTGATTTTGTGTTATTAGGAATATATCTTTTCAATGCCCTCATAACCCCGTTTTTCCAAGAGTTAATACCTTCTTTTCCTCCATCATCAAGTTTTTTAACTATTCTAATAATATTTGGAATAGGGGTTCCTTCTTTTAAATGCGCAGATACTAATCTTGCAAGATTCCAATATTCTCTTTGAAATTGATGAGAAATACCTCCAACCACATTGTTAAAACCCCCTTCGTTTAGAAATGTAAAATCATATCTTGAAGATTCACCTTCATTAGAAATTTTTTCAATCTTCCCTTTATTAATTGTTGGGGGAATATACAACATAGCTCCTTCTGAACGCCCTGTAAATATTTCATAAGGCTTTTCATCTATTTTTCCAACAAAAGCAATCCAATCTTCTCCGCCGTTTTTATCAATGTTTTTAAATCTTAAAATATCTGCCTCAACTTTAGCAGGTCTTTTTTCAGGAAATTTAACTTTTCCTTCTAAATCTTTTCCAGAATTTAAAATTGCCTTTCCTCTAGAACCATCTACATAAACAGTCATTCCTTTGCATTCAGATTCCCAAGCTTTCGTATACACTTTTGCAACAACTTCTTGAGGGGTGTCTTTTGGCAAGTTTGTAGTAGCACTTATAGAGTGGTCAACCCATTTTTGAATTCTTCCTTGCATTTCAACTTTTTTAATCCAATCAACATCATTAGCAGTAGCTTTATAATAAGGAGATTTTTCCACAATTTTTTTTAACTCTTCTTCATTTTTATCTTTAACCTCATTAAAATCCTCGCCATTTATTCTCAACCATTCTTTAAATTTATGGTGAAAAACATTATATGTGTGCCATTTAATTCCTTCTTCATCTATATAATCTATTTTTTTATTTTTATCATTATCTTCAACTTTTACATTTCTTTTATATATTGCAGTAAAAACAGGTTCAATTCCAGATGTTGTTTGAGTCATTAAACTTGTTGTCCCTGTTGGCGCAATTGTCAAAAGAGATATATTTCTTCTTCCATGCTTTGTCATTTCTTTATAAAGTTTAGGATCTGCTTCTTTAAGTCTTAAAATAAAAGGATTATCTTTTTCTTTTTTAGAGTCATAAATTGGGAAAGCCCCTCTTTCTTTTGCCAATTCAACAGATTCTCTGTATACTTCTAAGGCAAGAGTTTTGTGAACTTCTTCTGAAAAATTAATTGCTTTATCGCTTCCATATCTTATTCCTAAAGCAGCTAACATGTCTCCTTCTGCAGTAATCCCAATTCCCATTCTTCTTCCTTGATTTGTTTTTTCTAGAATTTTCTCCCACAATTTTTTTTCAGGATATTTAATATCATCTGGTTCTGGATCTCCTTTTATTTTTTTTAGTGTAGAATTAATTTTTTCCTTTTCTAAATCAATAATATCATCCATTATTCTTGCAGAATTCCGAGCATGTTTCCTAAATAAATCATATTTAAATTTTGCTTTATTAGTAAAAGGGTTTTCAACATAATTATATAAATTAATTGCTAATAAACGACAACTATCATAAGGACATAAAGGAATCTCACCACATGGATTTGTAGAGGTTGTTTTAAAACCGTGTTCAAAGTAAGCATCAGGAATAGATTCCCTTTGAATAGTATCCCAAAATAAGACACCTGGTTCTGCAAATTTCCACGCATTATATATGATCTTATCCCATAATTTTTTTGCATTAACCTCTTGGGTAATTTCTGGATTATTAGAATCAACAGGCCATTGTTGAGTATAATTAGCGTTATTTTTTACAGCTTTCATAAATTTATCATCTATTTTAACAGATATATTAGCCCCAGTTACTTTTCCTTGTTCCATTTTAGCATCAATAAAATTTTCAGCATCAGGGTGGTTTATAGATAAACTAAGCATTAATGCTCCTCTTCTTCCATCTTGAGCAACTTCTCTTGTAGAATTAGAATACCTTTCCATAAAAGGAACAACTCCTGTTGAAGTTAGTGCACTATTTAGAACATCTGTTCCTTTAGGACGGATATGAGATAAATCATGACCTACTCCTCCACGTCTTTTCATTAGTTGAACTTGTTCTTGGTCTATACGCATTATTCCTCCATAAGAATCACAACCATTTCCAACAACAAAGCAATTAGATAATGAAACTATTTGTTTGTTATTTCCTATTCCAGACATATTACTTCCTCCAGGAATGATATATTTGAAATCTTTCAACAAAGAGTAAATTTTTTCTTCACTTATGGGGTTGGGATATTTTGATTCTCTTCTTGCAATTTCATTTGCTAATCGATGGTGCATATCATCTGGAGAAGATTCGTAAATGTTTCCATTAGAATCTTTTAAAGAATATTTTCTAATCCATTGATCTGCCGCTAATTTATCCCCTTTAAAGTATTTTAGAGAATTAGATTCTATATCTTTAAAATCATATGCTTTTTCTTCTAAGCCTCCTTTTTTCATCTCCATTTTTACAATCCTTTTAACTCCTTTTTAAAATCTCGGATGTCTTCAAAGTCTCTGTAGACTGAAGCAAACCTAATATATGCAACCTTGTCCAGCCTTTTTATTTTTTTAGATACTAGGTCACCTATAATTGAACTCTTTATTTCTTTTTTACCTCTTTTCCTTATCTGTTCTTCAATTTCATTTAACATTTTTTGGATTTTATCTCTTGAAACAGGACGCTTCTCAAATGCTTTTTCAATTCCAGATTCAAGCTTTTCTTTACTAAATTTTTCTCTTCTACCATCTTTTTTTGTAACGTAAAAATCACCTCTTTCTATTTTTTCATATGTAGTAAATCTCTTTTTGCACTTAAGACACTCTCTCCTTCTTCTTACCCCTTGCGGAGAATTTCTTTTGTCAGTTACTTTTGATGATTCGTGTGAACAATATGGACATTCCATTTTATTTGTTAATTATATCAAGCATACAAGATATTGTATGTCTAACCTTCATTTTTACCATAAGTTGTATAGCAGGAGATTATTAAACCCAATTAGTATTTAAATATTAGTAACTACTCTTTCATTCGACACAATATTATAGGAAATCTTTTTAAACTTCTTTGCATTAAAATTAATAGAGGTGAAAATGGGATATTTAGAAACAATTGCTGGTCAATTTGGAATTGCTGCTTGGTTAATTGCTATAATTTTAATTTGGTCTATTGGATGGAAATTATTAGCATTATGGAAATCAGCAAGAAAAGGACATTTAGCTTGGTTTATTGTGATGGGATTAATTAATTTTGTAGGAATTATAGAAATTTTGTATATCTTTGTATTTTCAGAGATGAAGTTTAAATCCTTTAAGAAGCCAGCAAAGAAAAAGAAGAAAAGATAATTATTTTTTTATTTTCATTAATTCGCATTTTTTACATATCTTGTTTCTAGAGGGCTCTTTACATATTTCACAATAATTAATTTGGGTTTTGTCTTCCTTAATTCTTTTAAAAATTTCTAAAAAGTTTTTCATCATATTTTGTTTTTCTTTTTCTGAAATCATTTCAAAAAATTTCCTAGTTTCTACTCTGTAAGTCTCTTTCCGATAAGGACAAATATTTTTTACTACAGGAAACTTATTTTTTTTAGCATAATCTTCAATCTCTTTTTCAGGCACAAAAAACAAGGGTTTTATTTTCACTACAAATTTCTTGTCTTTGTTTTTTAACATCGGTTCAAAACCAGAACTTAAGTGCGGACTTCCTTTAAAGATATTCATTAAAAAAGTTTGCAGTTCATCTTCCCTATGATGCCCTGTCGCGATTTTGCTCGCTTTTAATTCTCTTGCTTTTTTATTCA
>Ga0307928_10001579_pt1 | contig 17351 bp, 10 predicted proteins | sample AceLakmetagen232_FD_201815 | JGI IMG/M metagenome (GOLD analysis project Ga0307928, IMG submission 201815) | Saline water microbial communities from Ace Lake, Antarctica - #232 | ecosystem: Environmental > Aquatic > Non-marine Saline and Alkaline > Saline | place: Antarctica: Ace Lake... | reverse complement strand
GGTGTGTTACCCTCTACCGGGTATATGAATGCGTTCCGACAGGCGTTGGGTATGGAGAAGTTTCAGTCATTTGAACCTTGGGTTGGGGTGGACCTTGATGGAACACTCGCAAAGTATCACGGGTGGAGTGGGAGTGAGCATATTGGGAAGCCTATACCCAAAGCAGTGGCGCGGATCAAGCGGCAGCTGTCTGACGGCAAGAAGGTGAAGATCCTGACCGCACGGGTAGCGGGGGATACCAACAATAAGGCCCGCCGAGCTATCCAGAAATGGTGTAAAGAGCATTTGGGTCAAGTTCTTCCGATCACAAACCGGAAGGATTGGGCGATGACCAGAACATATGATGATCGAGCCATCCAAGTGGAGAAGAATACTGGTGTTGCTATTCGTACGATTCAGAAGGCGGCGGCAGCAGTATCCGACGAAGCCCCAGAGGGTAAGTGTTGGAGCATCCGGTGGGCCGACGGACGTGCGATAGCATGCTTCCGCAAGCGAGTGCATGCTCAAGGCTTCTTGGATTCAGGTAAAGGGCATTATTGGTTTGAAGAGGTAGACAAGGCACCGAAGCTCAGGGATACTCCGAAGGGGGCGAGGGTCAGTAAGAAGGCCGTGAGCTACAAGTGCAGTGAGAAGAATTGTACTCATTCATCTCATACTAAGATGGCTTCGGTAGCTGTAGCCAAGCAGCTCAAGCGTGAGGCCAAGAAGGTAAACGTCAACCCTACTGAGCCGCAGAAGGATGCGGGTAACTATAAAATGGGGCATATTCGGATGCATGGGATGGATATCTCGATCGAGAATCCGGACGGGAGCTATCGTAGGGGTGTTGATGCGAAGGGTGTGGAGTGGGAATCGAAGATGCACGGGGCCTACGGGTATATCCGAGGCACCATGGGTAAGGATGGGGATCACGTCGACGTCTTTATTGGGCCCAATTTAAAGAGTGAGCTAATTTGTGTGGTTGACCAGGTGGATCCATCAACGGGTTCATTCGACGAGCACAAGTGCGTTTTGGGGTGCGATACCAAGCAAGAAGCCCGGGACTTGTACCTGAGCAACTATGACAGGGGATGGCAGGGGTTTAAGGCCATTACCTCTGTAACCAAGGATCAGTTTAAGGACTGGGTGTTTAAGGGGACCCGTACAAAGCCGATGTCTGGGAATGAGCCTACCTTTAGCAAGAAGGCGGGTGTGGATCCACAGGCCGAACTTGAAGCTATGCTTGCTCAGATGAGTCCTGAGGAACGTGAACAGTTTATGCAACAGCCAGGCATGGCAGATATACTTCGACGCGCTGGCGTTTCAACGGCACAGCCTGAGGCTCAAGGAAGAAACCCGCTTAAGACATTGGGGATGCTGGGGTTACTTGGGGGGCTAGGAGGTTTGGGCTATGCAGGTTATCGTCGTGCTCAAGCAGCTCAAACTACACCAAACGAATCTGTCGCAGGGGCACCAAGTGATCCGGTAGCGGTTCCGGAGTTACCCCCACAAGCTCCTCCGCAGTCCCCTGCGGCAGAACTTCTTCCAGAGGAAGCTCCAACACCTCGAGATGAGTTAGATCAGCAGGCACCTCCGACTACGGTAGAGGGAGGTCATCCCATGTTACCTGTTCCTACCAGTAATGATACCTTAGAAAATCAGATGCAGTATTGGACCCCAGAGGCGAAACAGGAGTATTTGACTGAAATGGGCGTACCAGATGTGCCCGTACCTAATTTAAGTCCCGGGCCATATCAAGAGGAGAGTTGGAAGCCTTGGGCGCGTGGGGGATCTAAGGCGGTACTGTATGGAACTCCAGTAGCGAATTTGGGTAAGGGGGTAACCCAGGCGATCAGTACAGGGACAAAGCTACCTTTTGCAAAGCGTACTGCGGCTATGGGGGCTAGGGGTCTTCTTGGATTTGGAGGGGGCGCTGGAGCGTATAGCGCCTTAGCTGCCCCACAGCTTACTGATGCGTTGGAGTCTAAAGGATTTGCAGGGCAGCTAGCAGCTAATCTACTACCGGGGCATATTGAGTCGGGTAGGGCGGGGGAGGAGGTTCCACCATGGGCTCCTTGGTATGATAAAGCGCTTAATACCCAGCATCAGGTAAACCAGTATTTAGCGGGGATGTCCGGGGCGAATTTGGCTACAGGACACGCTATGACACAACCTTTGGGTGCTGGGGTAGGGAAGGCTATACTTCCGTTTACTCAGCTGATTGAGCCAGCGTATCAAGCACGTAGGGCTTGGCGGATGCATGCTCACGGGAAGGAAGACGAGTACTATGATGATATTGCAAAAGAGCTTCGTCAAAATGTAGGTGATGGTGGTATAGTATCTCAAGCATTACGTGCAGCCGCTATGGCCCCAACCTACGCGATACCTTATAATTTGGGTAGATTCATAAAGCATGTTGGAGGGGGAGTAGGTGCGGTCAGGAATGCAGCTACAAATGTGGGGCAGTTACGTCAGGGGTTGGATTGGCAGAATCAATCACTTGCGCAAAAAGGATATGAACGGTATAAGTCAGGTGATCAGACATATGATGATTACGTGAAAAGCGTTGGTGAGTTGGGCTCCTCAACAGCAGGGGCGGGTACAGGAATCATGCCTTGGTCAGGTATGGGTCGGGCACGTAGGGCTAAAAATTGGACCGAAGAAATGTTAAAGCCACAGATAGGAGGCCTCAATGGAACCGCAGGAATCGCAGGACGTAATCTCTGAAGAAACACCTGTACCAGTACAAGCCCAAACTCCAGAGCCGGAAGTTGAGGTAGATGACGACTTTGATGTGATGGTGCCGGATGTACCAATGCCTACCGTGGGTAAAGACGACACGGTTAAGGATGAGCTTAAAGGGGCCTTCGACTTTTGTTTTGTAGGGTCAGGCCAGGGCGGGGGGCGTATCGCCGAATCATTTTGGAAGATGGGCTACCGTCGTGTGCTTGCGGTGAATACTGCAGAGCAGGACTTGGCAACTGTTCGGATTCCGAACAAGTATGCTTTTGCGTCGACAGGCGCGGGTAAGGACCCCCGGGTAGCGGAAAATTTCTTTACTGATAAGCATGAAGACGTGCTGGATCGTATGCGTCGGGCGTTTGGTCCGCAGTTCGACCGTATCTTTGTTACTGTTGGGGCAGCTGGGGGTACGGGGGCGGGAACGTGTATACCATTGGTCCATGTGGCCAAGGAGCTTATGGAATCGCTCAAGCTGGAGAATAAGGGGGTGGGCGTTATTGTGGCGCTGCCGAAGAACTCCGAGGGTAAGCGAGCGAACGCAAATGCCTTTCGGGTTATGAGGGACCTTCTTGAGTTGGTTGATCAGGGTGTTGTATCTCCGTTGATCATACTGGATAATGAGAGGATCGATCAGATCCATCCTGGGCTGGCCGTGGACCCGTTTTGGGCCACGGCGAATTCCAGTGTCTGTGCTCTATTCAATCTGTTTAATACTATTGCGGTTAAGAACAGTAGATATACGAGTTTCGACCCGAAGGATTTCCAGACACTTCTGGATTCAGGTACGATTGTTTTTGGAGCCACGCCTCTGGATAAGTGGGGAGACCCCACCGATATCAGTTATGCGATACGGGAGAACCTGAAGCTCAATATATTATCTGGAGGAATTGATCTGGGAACAGGTTCGGTTGCTGCCGCTGTGGTCATTGGGGGGAAGGATATCTTGGCGAACATTCCCATGACTAATCTGGATCATGGGTTTGATCAGCTTTCCCGAATGCTTGGGCCTCAAAGTACGGTGCATCAGGGGATCTATCGTGGAAACAAAGAGACCTTGGTCATCTATACAGCTATTGGGGGGCTTGGCCGTCCGACAGGCAGGCTCGTTGATTTGGCCAGAATTGGGGATATCGAGGACTTCGACGACCCTGAGAAGCCACGGAAGAAACGATGAAATCAAAAGCCTTTTGGTACGGTATAACTGCAGGTGTGAAGACAGCGGGGGCGAGACCAATGCCCCCGATGCCTAAATTCTCGGGGGATAATTCAGTTAGGTCAAAGATGGATATGCCGCCAATTCCACCTCGTGTGATTGGAACGATGGGTGGGCCAGGGGGCCTGAGTGTGAAGGGCAGGCAGGTAGAGGTTAACGGTAAGCTATACGGGTCTCCGTCGGAGTATATGGCCTCACGGGGAAGTCAGATGGCTAAGCCGACGGTTAAGCGACCTCCCTCTATGCTTGGGGCGATGCCACCTACGAATAGTTCGGGGTCTAGAGCCAATGTAGGGCGTAAGATCACAGGATTGAGTTCTTCTGGGGGTGTACGTAGGTCGGGGGGATGATAGGTCATGGACGTGACCAATCTTTGGAAGACAATGAAGAGTACAGATAAAGTGAGGCAGAGATTACAGGAGGCGTTATAATGCCGTCCGTTAGTAAATCGCAGCAGAGGTTGATGGGTATGGCTCACGCCGAGCAGGCAGGCCATGATACGGGGTCAGCTAAGGCAAAGGACCTTGCCGGAAGTATGGATTCAGGTGATGTCAAAGACTTTGCTGAGACAGGCCATAAAGGGCTTCCGGAGAAGAAAGCGTTTGTAGGGGGCTTTCTTACCAAGTGTGCGGAGTTGGGCCTAAGTGAGACGGCAGTCTCCAAGATGGTGTATGGTATTTGTCGACAGGATAGTGAGGCCTCTGGGGCTTTTCAAGAGTTTCTTAAGGAGGCCTTTGATTTATCAACGATCCCCCCGGCGTCTACACCAAAAGAGGTGCCTTCTCGCTTGGCGGAGTCTGAACCGACTCCAGTCCCGGCATCTCAGGAGACGAGCGTGGATACGGATAAGTCGCGTATGCGGGAAATCATGCAGAAGAAGTATGCTGGGGCAGATAAGCAGGAGTGGTCCTTTGTAGATTTTCTGGCAACACCGGTGACAGTATGAGTAAGGGTAAGGAAGCATCACTAGGTCGGATCTTAGGAGAGGCTGCGGGGAAACTCGGAAGCTCTCCTACGGGATGGATTCCTGGTGGTGGTAACCTTGTTGGACCGCTGGCTCAGAGTGCGTTGTTTGGTTTGGGGGGTTATGGTTTGGGAAGGCTGGCTGGGGCTGTCATGCCGAAGTTTAATGCTCACCGGTTGGGTATGGTTCTTGGAACCGGCGCCGCGGGTATTCCTTGGGCTGCGCACGGCCCGGCGTTAGGTACGAATATGCGCGAGTGGAAAGAGAAGGGTACACCTTGGTATTCTAATCCTGCGGGTTTCTTAAAGACGTTGAACCAGACCTATCAGCCCAAAACAGCGTCGGTGGAGAAGGATGCGTTTCAGATTGGAATGCCTACAAATATACCTGCCGGCTTTGGGATCCCGGTAGCCCATACGATGGGAATGATTAGAACAGATCCCCTTATGTCTCCGATTCAAAAGATGAAGGCGTTGTCTTTGATAGAGTCAGCGCAGCCAAAGCGTACAGGCATTATTAGCTGGCCGACGGTGACGAGGGCAGCTATTGGTGCAGGTATCGGCTTTACTTCAGCAACGCTATTTGGTAAGGCATTAGACACCCTTTTTGGGGGTTTATCTTCACCGGCTCAGCGTAAGTTACAAGGTGCTGGTACAATTGCAGGAATTCTAATGAATACGGGGGCCATACGATGAGTGATACAGCTCTTGCTTTCAAACGCGGGTTTGCTGAAAGGCTAGCGCGTAAAGGGCTCACACCTTCAATGGTGGAGCGGGGAATGGATAAACAGGCAGGCAAGTTATTTGGTGCAGCTGGGGCTTTGGATTTGGCGTCTAAGGTGCCAGGGGGTTTACTTGGTGCCGCGACATTGTTTGCGGGGTTACCTATAGTAGCAGGAGGGCTTGGGGGGTATACTGCGGGTAAGATGCAGGGGGCGGAGCCTCCCGACCTTAAGGCTTTGCGTGAGGAAGAACGTATTAATAACATACGGAGGGCAGTGAAAGCGTTGAAGCGACAACAGGAAATGCCATTATGAGCTGTGTGGCTCCAGAGGTAGTAGGATCTTGGGACGGCCTTCCGTTCCGTGTACAGCCAGGACAGGACCATCCCACACTTAGGGGCAGTGATCCAATACAACGTCAACCTTCTATGGTGAAGGATGCTCAGGTTCGGATTTTTGATTTAAGTAACCCAGCACATCTTACGGAGTATCAAGCAGTCTGGGACGCGATCGCGAAAGGCCTAGCGGTTTTCTCAGCAGAAGAGAAAGAGTTCTGTTCAGACACACAGAACTGGAGGGTGTTTTTAAGATGGGCGAACCTGTTCTATGAACGGCCGAAAGGAACGATGATACATGATGGAGCAAACTACATCTACACAGGTACCAGCGTCGGGCGCTGACCCGCTTTTTCCAGTAAAGGATCCGTTCTTTCCTGCATATAAGCCCTTAGCTCCTAATGTTTGGCCGTGGCTTGACCGTAAGGTTGAGAAGTGGACAGGAGGGGGTCGTCACCTCCGTATAGACCCGGTCAGTGACTGGGATAAGAATATGGGAGAAGCTTATGTAAAGGACATGGCTAAGCCTGAGATGGCAAACGTTAGTGATGAGGGTAGTATGCGGTTTATTGAGGCGCTAAAGAACAGGGTGCCTGATGAAACGATTACAACAGCCATGAGTGACGCGTATACTCCAAGGGATCCAGGTCCTCTGTTGGAAGGTCAGGCAAATACGCGGGAGGGGCGAGGGGTACTTACAGCCCATGTTAAGTCTCATATTCAGGATAAGTTAATGAGGTCGCGGGCCTGGAGAGATACTGCGAGAATGGGGTTATTGGCCGCGCTTGCGGGAGGGACGTATGGAGCTGTTTCTAACTGGAGAAAGTTGCTGATTGAGAAGGATCTGGAAGAGAAGAGTAAATCTGAGAAAATAGCCAAAGCTCCGTATGCAGCAAAGACCCCGTCTGAGGCTAAGATGTTAGGGTATCGGGCGGATTCTTCCTTCATTATGCCAGCTGTGACAATTGGTGCGGGGCTAGGAGGGTACGAGTTGGTAGACTGGTTGACGGATAAGGCCCGTAAGAAGGCTTTGGAAAATAAGCGTACGGCAGCTATGAAGGAGTTTCAGACTTTGTTCAGTCAGGGGATTTCGGGGCAGCAGCCCAAATTGGCGTCTAGGTTTGCAAGGGTAGACGTGGCTGAGGAGGAGCAGGAGAAGGAGGCATTCTTGGGTTTCGATAAGTTATCTCCAGGGATGCAGTCGTTTGCGTTAACAACACCACTGACGTTGGGGACGCTATCGTTTCTTGCCGCGAGGTCGCGCGCACTAAAGGAAAATGAGGCTGAGCAGCGTGCGGTAGAGCAGTCCATTCGTGCACTTCAGGCTAATCGGCCCGCACAGCTACAGTTTTTGGCTGGAGATCCTGCACTTGCAGGTGTACCAAAGGCTCAGGGACCTTTTTCGAGTCGTTACCAAATTCCGGTAGGGATACCGCAAGCGGGGTCTGCTCAGGACGTACAGCCAGATGAGTTGGACCTTACAAAAATGGGGACGGTTAAGCAGGCAAGCTCGTCAGGGGGTACTCCAGAGTGGGAGGCTCCAACTAATACGTCAATGGATACTTCAGGTTCTGGAGGGATGGGGGGAGCGCCTCAAGCTCCTACTCCTCCAAAGAGCCCAATAGGTGGAATGGAAGTAGGAGCACCAGGGATGGGAGCTCCGAGTAGGGGACCAATCAATAATGCTCCGGGAACTGGTGTACTGCCAATGGGGACTCCTGGAAGTCCGTCGGCTCAGATACCTGGATCGGCTGGTCTTCCTCAAGGAGGGATGGTCGATCAGTTACAGGGATGGGCTGGGAATAAAGTTGATGAGCTTAAGGGATGGGCGGGAAATAAAGCATTAGATGGGTTAGAGTGGGCGTCGGAGAATCCTAGGGTTCAGGAGATTGCGGGCAACTTTATGGATAACCCGAATATCCAGAGGTCGGCAGGTAACCTTACTGCAGGGATTATGGGGAACGAGAGGGTGCAGGAGGGTATGAATTCCTTTGTGCAGAATAAATACCCCGGGATTGCAGGTGTGGATAAGTTCCTTCAGCAGGTACAGACGGGGAATCCAGAGGGTGTCATGCAGTGGATGCTTGGGCATGCAATGGGTAACCCGAATACGCAGGGTGCTGGAAACATAGGTAATCTTTTGGGGATGGTACTTCCTGGTAGCTCTCCTTGGTGGAATAAGCTTATGACTGGGGCTCAGGGTAAGGGCATGCAGGCAATTCAAGCCTTTAAGAAACTTCTTGGTGGTTTTGATGACGAGGGCGCACCCGCGACCGTGGCGTCACCTCAGAGGGCACTACCTCCAGCTACGGCGACGGGAGCTCCCGGTAGCCTGTTTCAAGTAAGATAGGGTGAAATGGCTGACTCTTTATTTACGAATGATACTCCGAAGGGTACGCGGTCCTTTACAGACTACGACACGACACGTCAGAATATCTATGATGGGGTCTTTTCTGGGTTGAAGGAGCGTTACCCGATAGAGAATTCTAGGTATCGTTTAGAGTTACACGACCCCAAGTTTACAGGGCCTGAATCATTTTCCCTAAAGGATGAGAAAGACGCCATCCTTCGTCGGCGTTCATTAACACGACGTCTTCAGGGCACCTGGAAACTTGTTAACAAGGCAGATGAGCAAGTAGTCGATGAAAAGTCCACGACACTAGGTAATGTTCCTTATCTTACTCGTAGAGGCACCTACATCGTTGGGGGCAGCGAGTATACAGTTGCTAATCAGATGCGTCTACGTCCTGGGATTTATACCCGTAAGAAGGATAACGGGGAGTATGAGGCGCATTTCAACATCTTCAGGGGCGGCCGTAGCTTTCGTACTTTTATGGAACCGGACACTGGAGTGTTTCGGATGCAATTGGGGCAGAGCCGTTTGAAGATGTATCCGATTATGAAGGCGATGGGTATTACTGACAAGCAAATGCGGGAAACCTGGGGAGAGGGCGTATGGCTTGCTAATCGGACTGATACAGTCGACAAGGCTACGCTGCGTAAAGCGTATGACCGGCTGGCTTCAACTCGTGTTAAGAAGGAATCTGGAGAAGAAGACGGGGCTACTGCTGATTTTGCCAAGTTATTTGCCGGTCTTGAGTTAGACCCTGAGGTGACGACACGTACATTGGGGGTACCTCATAAGTCGGTGACTCCAGCTGCGGTGATGGACACGACACGAAAGCTTCTTCGTATTAGCAGGGGTGAGGCGGATCCAGATGATCGAGACGCATTGGCATTCCAGACGATTAATTCGGCCGAGGATTTTATAAAGGAGCGTTTGGTCAAGGATGCGGGGCAACAAGCACATAGGGCTTTGTGGAAGGCTACTTTCTGGGGGAATTTAAAGAAGCTGCAGGCAGGGCTATTGGATCCGCAGATTGAGTCTTTGTTTTACAAGTCAGGTTTAGCCCAGCCCCTCGAGGAGATTAATCCTATTGACGCGCTTGATCAGAATTTACGTGTTACCAGGATGGGGGAGGGCGGAATTCCTTCACGAGACGCAGTGCCGGATGAGTGCTACGATGATGAGACTGAAGTATTTACAGCGAAGGGGTGGGTAGCTTGGCCGGAGGTTGAGATTACGGATCAGCTGGCTTGTCTTCAGGGAGGACGACTTGGATTCGCAGCCCCGTATGGCTTAGTGGCGAAGCCTTACTCTGGGGACATGTATCAGGTACGTACGCGTACATTGGATATAAAGGTCACGCCAACGCACAGACATTGGGTGCGGAAGTATAGAGGGGGCTCAAGCAAGAAGCGAGTCGGAGAGGCTGACTGGGGATTTGAGTTGGCGGCTGAGACGCATCGAAAACCGCGACAGTTTAAGATCGCCTGCGAGGCGTACCGAGGACAGCGAGCGAGGGAAGACTATAGTCTTCCATGTGTAGGGGGTGCTCGGAAGAAGTATACCTTTAAGTTGCTGGACTTTGCAGAGTTACTAGGCTGGTACATTTCAGAGGGTGGGTTGGATTCGTATGCTCGACGTGTGAGACATAAATGGCATTTGACGATCAGCCAGAATGATGGGGAAGCGGCTGACCGTATAGGGGCGTTGCTTTCCCGAATGGGGATAGCGCATAGTCGCCAGGGGCATAACTACGTTTTTGTGAGTAAGCAGATTGGTGTATATTTTGAAGCCTGCGGCTCCAGCAGCCCTGAGAAGAGAATACCCGCAGAAGCCTTTACGTGGCCCGCCGCTGTGCGTCAGAGGCTATACGAGGCGTTGGTTGATGGTGACGGGAGTCGAAAAGAAAACGGCCTAGTTACATATACAACGAGTAGTGCGCAGTTGGTGACCGATTTTGTGAGATTGTGCACAACGCTAGGGCTACCGGCAAGAGTACGGAAGCCAGACGAACGGCACCCAGAGGGATACACGCCACGTTTTTCCATAGGGGTATTGTCTTCGGTGGTTCAGGGCGTAACTTCAGCGCGCCAGTACGATAAAGACTATTTTATTTGTAAGTATGAGGGGATGGTATACTGCGCTCGTATTCCTGGAGAAAAGCTACTCGTGCGGCGTCATGGTTCTGTACCTGTGTGGTCCGGCAATAGCCGGAATGTTCAGCCTTCTCACTTCATGTTTATTGATCCCATAAGGTCACCCGAGTCGGGTTCCGTTGGTGTTGATTCTCGCGTAGCGGTAGGAACCCTCAAGGGGGCCGACAACCGGTTCTACACCCGTGTGCTTGATGCTCGTACCGGGCAAGAGAAACACATGACGCCTCAGGACCTGACCGAGAGCGCTATTGCTTTCCCGGGTGAAATGGCTAAAGCGAAAGCCAAGGGTTTGAAAAAGGTGAGAGTCATGCGGGGCGGGCGACTTGCGTTTGCCGACGTATCGGAAGTAGATTACGAAGCGCCTACAGCGCAAGAGCTATTTACTGTGGGGTCCAACTTGGTTCCTCTAGTAAGTGCGATCAAGGGGGGTCGATTACTTATGGGGGCTAAGATGGCCCCGCAGGCGCTTCCACTTCGGAATGCAGAGGCTCCCTTGGTTCAATCGGCGATGCCGAGTGGTCGTAGTTTTGAGCAGGAGATGGGTAGGCATACGGAGGCCGTGTTTGCTGAGGTTCCTGGGGTGGTAAAGTCTGTCGATGCGGACTCAATGACCGTGACAGGTTTGGATGGGCAGGATAAGGCCTATGAGCTTTACAACAATTTTCCAATGAACAGGAAAACTTTTCTTCACAGTACACCAAATGTAAAGGTAGGGGATTTGGTTAGTAAGGGCCAGCCCTTGGCCAAAGGGAACTTTACTGACAAAGAGGGGCGGCTAGCGTTGGGTACAAATCTTCGTGTGGCGTATATGCCCTTCCGGGGGTTGAACTACGAGGATGCTGTTGTAGTTAGCCAAGCTGGAGCTGACAAGTTAGAATCTGAGCATATGTATACCGAGAAGATGGATACAGTTCGCGGGGTAAAGCCTGATCGGAATGCCTATGTCTCTGTTTTTCCATCGGTGTATAAGCGAGCTCAGGTTGATAGTATCGGAGACGACGGGGTAGTGAAGCCTGGCACAGTGGTACAGAGAGACGACCCTTTAATTTTGGCAGTGGAGCGGCGCGCACGGAAGGGGTCTGGAGTGCTTTCAAGGGCAGGAGGCCCTAGGTTCAGTGACGCGTCGGTAACTTGGGACCATGATTTCCCTGGAGAGGTCACAGATGTTTATTCTGATAAGGGGGGCATCAAGGTTGCGGTAAAGGCGTATGCACCTGCTCAGGTGGGCGACAAATTATGCATGCTGCCAGATACTGAGGTATTAACTACCGACGGCTGGAAGCTAGTAGGTGACCTGATATTAGCCGATTGTGTATGCTGTTTGGATCCCAAAACGCATACTATTGTTTATGATAACCCCGAGTATGTCTACACGTATGATCACGATGGGCCTATATATTACCTTGAGTCGCAGTTACTGGATTTAGCCGTTACACTGAATCACAAGCTGTACGTACAAAGGCGTCCGCGCAAAAATGGCTTGAAGCGTGTGTTTGAGCTTATGACAGCTGAAGAGGCCAAAGGTAAACGCTTACGCCATAAATGTGATGGCGTATGGTACGGAACTGGGGTTGATACTATCGAGTTGCCCGGCGCGTCGCGGCGTAGAGGGTCACACGGTACACGCCTGTTTGATTCTGTACGCGTGCCGGCAGCCCCGTTTATGGCGTTAGTGGGTTGGTATTTGTCAGAGGGGTGTTTGGAGGGCAAGAGCGACGTTCAAATATCGCAGTGTTGTAAAAGAAACCCTGAGAAGTGTGCGTCAATAGGTAGGGTATTAGACGCTTGTGGGCTGGAGTATTCGTATAGCGGACACGCGTTCAGGGTATATTCACCACAACTGTATGACTGGATTGTCAGTAACTGTCCAGGGCTTGCTGCTGATAAGCGGATACCTCGTCAATTACTTGAGTTATGTGTAGAGTTGTTGCGTGAACTGTATGATAGTTTAATGGCTGGGGACGGCTCTATTAGCGCGACCTCGAAAGCGTATCACTCCATATCGAAAGGTCTGTGCGACGACGTGCAGGAGTTGGTACTTAAACTCGGCATGGCTGGCAGGGTGGGTGTGTGGCGCGTGGCGGGGGACTACGAGGTGAAGGGTAAAGTACAGCACAGACAGACTGCGTATTGCACCTACATTAGGGATAAGAAGCTCACACCTCAGGTCAACCATGGGCACGTTCATGAGCAGCATGTACAGACTGAAGAAGTGCGGCCTTACCTGGGTAAAGTTCACGGCTGTACGGTACCCACTGGTATTATTTACGTCCGTCGGAATGGGAAGGCAGTCTGGTCTGGGAATAGCGGTCGCTACGGAAACAAGGGAGTAATTGGGGGGATCATCCCAAATGATGAAATGCCAAGGGATGAGCAAGGGAAGCCGATGGATATTTTGCTTAATCCCCTCGGTGTCATTTCTCGTGTGAACCCGTCACAGTTGCATGAAGCTATTTTGGGTAAAATTGCAAGGATGAGGGGTAAGCCTTACGTCGTATCAGGATTTAGCGAGGATGACCTTACTGACTTGGTAGAGGCTGAGATGAAGAAGTACGGGGTTAAGGATACCGAGTCGGTAGTCGATCCGAAGATGGAGCGGAAGATCCCCGGAGTATTCACGGGAGAAGCTTTTTTCCATAAGCTTCACCATACGGCAGAATCCAAAAGTAGTGGCCGTGGGATTGGGTCTTACACGATAGAGGGGGAGCCAGCCGGTGGAGAGAATGCTGATAATCCGAAGCGCGTGGGTATGGGGGAGCTGGCTTCCTTGATCTCTCACGGGGCTGTGGCGAACATCAGGGATATTAAGACCATCCGTGGTCAGCGGAATGATGATTACTGGAATGCAATCATTCAAGGGTATTCACCTCCTTCCCCTGGGATTCCGAACATGTACAAGAAGTTTCTATCTTCTTTGCAGGCTGCGGGGGTCAATGTAAAGAAGGAGGGTAACTATTTACACCTTATGGCCATGACGGATAAAGACGTCAATAAAATGAGCACTGGTGCTATTAAGTCAGCGGATACCGTAAAGTGGAAGTCCCAGTATGGGCGTGAGGCCTTTGGTGAGAAGTCCATGGAGCCAGTGCCTGGGGGTTTGTTTGATCTTAAGCTTACGGGAGGCCATGGTGGGAAAAAGTGGTCTCAAATTGATCTGTCAAAGCCTATGCCTCAGCCTGTGATGGAAGAACCAATTCGAAGGCTTCTTAACCTGACAAAGCCAAAGTTCAATGATGTGTTGGCCGGGAAACACGAGCTACCTGGGTTGGGGACAGGTCCTGAGGCAATTGGGCGTGCGTTGTCGGCTGTGAATGTGGATAGGGATATTCAGTCTGAACTTGAGGCGATTAAGACGGCGCCATCGGTTTCTCGTAGAGATGCGGCGGTGAAGCGTCTCAAGTATCTCAAGGGGTTGAAAGACACGGGTGTTAAACCTTCAGAGCTTATGATTAATAAGGTTCCGGTGCTTCCTCCTATCTTTCGTCCTATTACGGCAACAGAGAAATTTGATATGGTGGCGGGGGTAAACCTACTTTACAAAGACTTGATGGATGCGGATGGCAACCTGAAGAACGTAGGGGACGTTATGGAGGGAGAGCCAGTAGGGGACGCCCAGTTGAACGTGTATAACGCTTTGAAGGCTGTGACGGGGCTAGGGGACCCTATTAAGGCGGAGAGGAAGCAGCAGCGTGTCAAAGGACTGTTGAAGCAGGTCTTCGGATGCTATGATGATAAGACGGAGATTTTGACGAGACAAGGATGGGTTCCGTTTCCAGAGTACTATGAGGGTGACGTTGCTACATTAAATCCAGGAACTAGGGCTTTTGAGTGGCAAACCCCAACTCAGGTGCATCACTATAGGTATCAGGGGGAGATGACTGCGCTTACTTATCGTAACAGTATTGATTTGATGCTTACTCCTAGGCATGAGAATTGGGTGTTGCGTAGAGGAGGTAGGTGGAAGAAGGAAAAGGCATGGAGAACTGCAGCGAGTAGTGGGAGGGCGTGGATGGTCACGAGTGCGAGTGACTGGAAAGGGCATAAGGATGTTCCATCATTTGTGTCTTGTGACGCTAAGGTGTTTGCCCGGTTTGTGGGTTGGTGGCTTGCTGAGGGTTATTTTCATCAGGATGGGGGAGTTGAGTTAGATCAGGTAACAAGAAATAAGAAGGGCTGTTTGGAGATTGCAAAGATCGCGGGGGCCCTAGGTTTGGATGTACGGGTAGGGACATATCTTCCGTCGGTACGGGGAAAGGGGTATAGTAATCGAAGGCAGTGGTCTATAAAGTCGAAGGAGCTTGAACAGTGGTTAAGAGAGCATGCGGGCTACCGGCCAGAAGGAAAGAGGCTCTCGACGTATATTAAGGGGTGGGACAAGGACATTTTGATTGAACTGCTTCAGGGGTATCTTAGCGGGGATGGGGAGAAGTCGTCGGTACACTTGAAGGAGGGAGGGCGGATACATAGGAGGGTAGATTTCCTGGAGCAATACAGCAGGTTTACTACGGTTAGTGAGCAGTTAGTTTCGGATCTGCAGGAGTTAGGCTTAAAAGTAGGTATTACAATTAGGTTGAATAAGCTTCAGAGTCCTAAAAAAGAGAATTGGCAGCAGCAGTATAGGGGGACACTTTATGGTGACTCTCTGGCTCCGTGGGAAGGGTGTATTGGTGAATTTGTACCTTATGATGGGTATGTCCATTGTGTAACTGTTCCAAATGGACTTGTGTTTGTAAGGCGAAATGGAAAACCGATTGTAAGTGGTAATTCCAGTCCAAAACTAGGAATATTTCAACGAAAGTTATTGGGATCTTCTGTCGATGTAGCTGGCCGCGCAACCATTACTCCAAACCCGTCCTTGGACATGGACCATATAGGGGTTCCTGAGGACCAGGCATGGAAGCTTTACGGTCCTTTCGCTGTTCGGAACTTGGTGCGCCGCTTTGGAAACAAGCCAGAGATGAGAGCGGCCGCGGTGCGTATGGTGACAGAGCGTAAAGGTCCAGCCCGGGAAGCATTACTTGAGGAGATGAAGACGAGGCCTGTTTTAGCTACGAGGGCTCCAGCGCTTCATCGTTATTCTATCATGGCTTTTTATCCTACGATTACGAAGGGACATACCTTACAGCTGTCCCCGTCTGTTACTCCTGGATTTAATGCTGATTTTGACGGTGACGCTATGAATTTCCATGTGGTAGTAGGGGATGAGGCTGTGCAAGAGGCTAAATCTAAAATGCTACCGAGTAAGAATTTGCGTTCCGCTTCAGATTTTGGCACGATGTGGGGACCGAAGCAGGAGTTTCTTCAGGGACTTTATGCGGCAACGGGGCAGCGTAGTGATAAGGCTCCTCGAGTTTTTAATAAGCGAGAGGACGTTGTTCGAGCCTTCAATGAAGGAAAGATCGACGTTGACGATCCAGTAGTTATCATGCATTGATAAGGAGATAAGTATGACTGCAACGAATCCTACATCTGAGTTGTTTTTGATTGCAACTAGTGCTCTTGATGCACTCGAGAAACAGAGTTTTGTACCGATGCTTGGGGGTCAGCCGTCTCAGGGGGATCCGGCGGCAGGGGGAATGCCTCCTGGAATGGATCCAGCCATGATGGGTGGTGGGGGCGGAATGCCTCCTCCTGGAATGGATCCAGCCATGATGGGTGGTGGGGGCGGAATGCCTCCTGGAATGGATCCAGCCATGATGGGCGGTGGGGGCGGAATGCCTCCTCCTGGAATGGATCCTTCGGCTGGTGGTGGTGCTCCTCCTCCTGGTGGGCCCGATCCTGCAATTGAAGCGATCCGTCAGGTAATGATGGAGGTTTTACCTCAAGTGCTCCCTCAAGCGTTGCAACAGGCTGGAGTTACAGCCGGCGGGGGTGAAGGTGAGAGTGCCGCTCCGAAGAAAAAGTCGGGGGGCAAAGAGCAGACTGCGGCCCTGGAGCAGCGTATAGTACAGCTTGAGCAAATGCTTGGAATGCCACCAGATCAGGCGTCAATGGGGGATCAGGAGGGTGTGGATCAAATGGCGCAGCAGGGTCAAGGCGGAGGAGGGTTTGGGCCTGGGGCGGGTCAGGGCGTTCCAGCTCAGGGGCCCTTATCACCCGGAGCGGGTCAGGTTTTGGGGCAAAATATGCCTGCGCAGGGATTGATGCCGATGGCAAGTCAACATTTAACAACGGGGCGGCAGCTGCATGAAGCCGTAATGACTTTATTGGGGAAGTAGTAGTGAAGGTACGAATTCAAAAAGGAGGTATCCTTCAAGCACCGATTAGTATTGAGGATGTTGATGGGGTTGTGATCTGTACTGATGGAGGTAGTCCTGTAACTGTAGCCAAGGATATGGAGGGTAAAGCCTTTGTCTCTAAGGCTGGTGAGAAGAATTTCGCATTGATGCTGGAAGTATTGGGTTACCGTAAGGATGAGGTTCCCGAGGTAGTGTCTGTGTCAGGAGGGTAATATGAGATATCTGTTACAGGTTGTTTGGTTATTTTGCTTTCCCTTATTTGTATTAGGAGCTACCAAGGCTCCGCTCGTCTATGAAAGTCAGATGCAGGGTATTGTTAGAGCGGCGACTAATGATAACATCGTGATACGCGGGGGGTCTGTTTCGGCCGACGATGGGTTTTATGGGGATTTTCATTATACAAACGGCGTCTACACAACAATCCAGGAGATTGTAGATTATTTGTTGGATAGTGCGTTAACCACTAATTCGTCACCAACAATGGCGGAAGGTACACTGTGGTCTTTCATAGATGCAGAGGTGGAGACTACAGCTACGAACGGGGATCAGGTAGTTAATTTTGACACACTTGCAGATTACGTACTGACTGCAGATACTACGTTGAGCAATGCGCTTGTGTTAGCCTACCAGGCCGCGGATACGGTTGTGTCCAATG
>Ga0307928_10001577_pt1 | contig 17366 bp, 12 predicted proteins | sample AceLakmetagen232_FD_201815 | JGI IMG/M metagenome (GOLD analysis project Ga0307928, IMG submission 201815) | Saline water microbial communities from Ace Lake, Antarctica - #232 | ecosystem: Environmental > Aquatic > Non-marine Saline and Alkaline > Saline | place: Antarctica: Ace Lake... | reverse complement strand
AATGTAAATGTATTTAATCCTCTTTATTCAATGGTTAAGGCAGATGGTATTGACTTGAATCCAAGATCATTTAGGCCTTTGAAACACTACATATCTTTAGATACTGATACTGGAGTTTTTGAAAGAAACACGGATTTTAAATATGGAGATACTAAAATCACTGTAAAAAGTGAAAGATTTATGGACCAAAATAATAAGTCTATGATATATTCAAAGTTTTCTTTTGTATCAAACGCTGTATGTGAAATAGAACTTTTTACTGGAATTGATAACTTTATTTGGGATATTAATGAGCATCATCTTATAGATACAGAACATATAAGAGAAGAAAATCTAACAATCTTAGTTTCAAAAACAAAATATGAAGAAAAACCTGTTGTTATTGGATTGAAAGAAGTAATGAATTTTAAAGGGAAATGCGAGACATATAAAAATGGAATAAAAAAATACACATTTAAATTAGAACCAAAGAAAACATATATAATTCATAAATATGTTTGTGTAGTGCACTCGATTGATGAAAGTGTAAATATACTTAGAAAATATTTAGAACAAGCTGAAGAAAAAGGATATAAACAATTGCTTTTAGATAATAAGAGTTTTTGGGAAAAAACATATATAGATTCTAAACTTAATGTATTTAATAACGATGAAGTTATGGCTCAAGCCGACTATGCAGTCTATCAATTGATATCTCATCGTCCATTCTGTGATCAAATTTCAATTAGTCAAAAAGGATTGTCAGGGCAATATGAAATGGGCTCTGTAAATTGGAATACTGAAATACTTCTGTTACCATTTTATGTAAATACAGATCCTGTAAGTGCAAGACACATGGTTATGTATCGAATAAATAGTTTGCCCGAAGCTATCAAAAAAGCTGAAAGATTAGGCTACGAAGGAGCTTTCTACTCTGAAAAATCTGGTGAAAATGGAATAGAATTATCTAAAAGTGCAGTGGAGAATAATATACATATCAATGGTTCAATTGTTTACGGGATATATCAATACGTAGAAAGAACTAAAGACTATACAGTATTATTTGATGGTGGCCTAGATATGTTATTAGAATGTTCAAGATTTTATAAATCATATGCAATATTAAGTGACAATAAGAAACATTATGATTTTTTAAATGTAACTGGATTAGATACTCTTCACCAAAACATAGACAATGAAGCATATACAAATATGATTATTAAAAACTGTCTTGATTCAGTAATAAAATGTGTTGCATTTGCTAAATCTGAAGATAAATTTAAAGTTAAAGATATGTTTATACCTAAGAATTATGAAAAACTAATTTCTGAATTACGTGAATTAAGACGTAAATTGTATATTAAGAAAAACAATATAGAATATCTTCTTGAGAGTTTTGATAAGTACTTTAATTTGAAAGACAAAGACATAACAACTCTTAAGAGAATAAACTTTTTGAAAGAGAAAACAATTAAAAATATTCAAGACACTACCTTTTTAAGAAATGCAAATGTTGTTCCAACACTTGCGTTATTCTTAGATGAATACAGTGATAAGATAAGAAGAACTAACTATGATTATTATTTAAGAAGATCGATTAACCCAGACATATTTACAAGAATAATGTATGTTATTATGGGTTGTGCTAGCGATAGGACAGAAGAAGCATATAAACAATACATGGATATAGCTTGCTTGGAAACAAGCAATGAGTATTTATTTAAAGACGGTTTAAATTTAGCCGCTCTAGGTGGAGTATATGCCATGTTAGTATATGGCTTTGCTGGTTTAAGACATCATGGATTTTTATTGTCAGGTGACTATAACAATGCAGCTAAAATAAGAAGACTTGAATTTAAAGTTAAAATAGCTGATAGTATAGGTAATGTAAAAACAAAAAGAAATTCAGTTACTGTTTCTTGGAAAGAAGAATAACAAATTATATATATATAAACATTTTCGGAGGGTATAAGATGAAAAAAAGGAATTTATTAGGATTAGTTCTAGTTGTTTTAGGTATTGTGTTATTATTACAAGCATTTAATATTATTGAAGGAAATATATTCTTTAATGGTTGGTGGACATTATTTTTAATTATCCCAGCTATAGTTTCTATGTCGAGAACTGGTTTTACAATTGGAAATACTATATTATTAGTGTTAGGAGTTGGATTCTTACTTCAAGAACAAGGTTGGAATTTAAAAGGTTATTTAGTGCCGGCCATCTTTATTGCTTTAGGTGTTGGAATCTTATTTAGAAAATAATGTGCATTTTTTGTGAAAGATATAATAAAAAAGTTAATATACTTTATGAAAACGAAACAACATTTGTAATTTATGATGGATACCCTGTATCCGAGGGCCATTGTTTAATAATTACTAAAAGGCATATCAAAGATTATTTCGAAGCTAATGATGTAGAACTAAAAGATATTCACAACTCAATTGCGTATATGAAGAAAAAAATAGACAAATCCTTTAAACCAAATGGATATAATATAGGTATTAACTGTGGTAGTGCTGCTGGTCAAAGCATAATGCATTTACATGTACACTTAATACCAAGGTATAATTATGATTGTTTTAATCCAAAAGGTGGAGTTAGGGGCGTTATTCCAGGGAAGCAAAGTTATTAGCTTCCCTTTTTTTTAAGTAAATAATGTCTTGTAAAAACCATTTCATAGCTTTTCTTAATGTAATTTATAATAAAATATTGTATAATGTTTATGACACTTCTAAAGGAGGAAATTATGAAAAGGAAAACTAAAATAGTCTGTACAATAGGTCCTGCAATTGACTCGTCAGAAATGATAGAAAAAATGATAGATGCAGGAATGAATGTAGGAAGATTAAACTTTTCACATGGAAATAGAGAAGAACATACTAAAAGAATAAAAATGATTCGTAGAATTGCCAATGAAAAGAATCGATATATTGGTATTATGGCTGATACAAAGGGCCCAGAAATCCGAACTGGTGAATTTACGAATGGGAAAGCTGAATTTCAAAAAGGAGATTTAGTTGAAATTGTTAAAGAAGAAGTCTTGGGAAATAAGGAAAGATTTCATATTACAGCTCTAGAATTATTTGAGGATATTGAAGTTGGACAATATGTATTAATTGATGATGGAAAAATGAGACTTGATGTTGTCGAAAAAAAAGCTGAAAGCTTTATTTGTAAAGTATATAATCCTGGCGTTATAAAAACGAAAAAAGGAGTTAATGTACCTAATGTAAAACTTTCAATGCCTTTTATATCAAAAAAAGATGATGAAGATATACGCTTTGCAGTTAGACAAAGAGTAGATATGATTGCCTTATCTTTTGTAAGAAGAAAAGAAGATGTATTAGCTGTTAGAGAAATTCTGAAAGATGAAGGTAATGAAAACATTGAATTAATTGCTAAAATAGAAAATCAAGAAGGCGTAGATAATCTAGATGAAATATTACAAGTATCTGACGGTATCATGGTTGCTAGAGGAGATTTGGGTGTTGAAGTATCAACTCAATTAGTTCCTATATACCAAAAGAAAATAATTGCTCGTGCTAACGAAGTTGGTAAACCAGTTATCACAGCTACACATATGTTAGAATCTATGATTTCAAATCCAAGACCTACAAGAGCGGAAGCTTCAGACGTTGCTAATGCAATCTTGGATGGATCTGATGCAATTATGTTATCAGGAGAATCTGCAGCTGGTAATTATCCTATTGAAGCTGTTTTAACAATGGATACAATAGCTAAGGCTATTGAAGACATAATTAATTACGATGAAAGATTGGATAAATCAATTAAATCCAGTCATCAAACAGTTAATGATGCAATAGGGATTGCTGTAAGTCAAGCTGTATTAACTTTACCGAGTGTTAAAGTTATCATTGCTTTTACAGAAACGGGTGGAACTGCTAAGAGAATGTGTAAATTTAGACCAGAAGTTCCTATTATTGCAATTACAGATAACATAGAAACTTGTCGTAAATTATCTTATTACTGTGGCGTATTTGCTACATTAGTTGATGATATAACTGACATCCAAACTCATGACAAGGTTGCTATGGATGTTGCAAAAGCATTTGGTTTCCTTCCAGGAGATACGTTGATTACAACATCTGGTTGGGGACAGAAACATGGGAAAACTAACACTTTAAGAATTCTTGATATTGAATAAAATATTTGAAATAAAATGGAACCTTTTCAAGGTTCCTATTTATTATCTGTAGGTGGATAAATTGAAAAAACTAACTCCAGTACATTATTTATTTATAATTCTTAATATTCTAGGGATAATCTTAGAATATTTTGTCATGTACAAATTTGTCTTCAAAGAGTTATTTAATATCAGTAGGGTAACTAGCTTAATTATGACATCAGTAATATTGTTGATATTTATTTTGGTTTCAATTTACATTAATAGAAAAAGAGATGATATATTTGAAGAAGAAGATATTGAAAAAATCAGCAATTTCCATTTAAAAGCAATAAAGGAAATTAGACAAAAATTCACTTTAAAAACAAGTAAGAATATTAAAATAAGATTTGTAGATGGGTTAATACAACCTTCAGTGATGTTTGCATTAATAGGTGATGTATATATTAACACAAACAAGAAGTACAACTATAAAATAATTGATGATGTACATTTTGAAGGAGTATTATCACATGAACTTGGTCACGTTATGCATATGCCCAATATTTATTTTATTGCTAACTTAAGACCTACAGCTATTTTAGGAAATTTATTTTTTGTACTAACATTTAACTTGAGCAGGTTGTTAAATAAAGAAAATAACAAAATATTTAATTACACGGTCTTTGCTTTGATTTACCTATGTTACTTATTATTCAATTTGATTAATATATTAATTCTTTATCCATTTAAACGTTATGAAGAATTTCAGGCTGATAAATTGTCCCTTAATTTTTCAAACGGTTACTCATTAAGAGGATACTATTATAAGCTTTATACAAGATACAGTTCTAAATTAGACATGTTTAGATTTAAATATATAGATTTAAATCATCCAACACCACTAAAACATTATCAACAATTGAACCAGCAGATAATTACTGTAAATAGTAATTGTGAATTGATAAGTCATAATAATATTTTAGTAAAAACATTTCTTGATAACGCTGATAGACTAAATAAAATTGTAAAATTCTATGATGTACATGTTGATAAGTCTATAATTTCAATGTACATGTATATAGGTAAATGCTATGAAGAACTAGGAGATAATGAAAAAGCTAAAGACTATTATTTGTTAGCTGGAAAAAACGATATTTTTATTGGATACCGAAGGTTGATTATAATTCTAAAAAAAGAAAATAATATTGAAAATGTTTTGGAGTATTACAAGATACTTTCTAAAAATGGCGATAAGGAAGCAAATATCTATCTTAATTATTATGAAAAGGAATTCGCTTTATATATGAAGACCGTTGATGGCGAAGAAATAGAATTAGAAGGAAATAAAACATTAAAGTTGCTATTAAACGATACATATATTAAAAATGAAAATGGTGAAATTACTACTGGAAAAATTACTAGACGACGAACGGCATTAAGCGTGTATAACTTTGATAATACAATTATTGAGTATTATTTTAAAGAAGGAGAAATTGTATCTAAAAAGTATACTCTTTATGATTCAGAGACTGATACCACTAAAAATATTCAGGAATTCTATCATTAAAAATAAAAAAATCGGACTTTAAAGTCCGATTATATTTTTATTGTTATAACGATTATAATCTATCTTTGTTTAAGTAGTTTGTTACCTTCTAAATCAATAAATTCATTTGCACATTGTTTTTATCTAACTATTCCGTCCCAATCTAGCTTTAGTTTTTGGTTTAGTTTTGTAACAGATTTGTTAATCCATTTAACGAATTTAGAATCTTTGATTAGCCAGTAAGTTGTTTCAGCTATAATCATTGCTGCTATTAAATCAATAATATAGTGTTGTTTTGTTGTTTGAGTTGAAATGATAATGGCTAAATTTATTACCCATGTAATTATAACATAGCCTTTAGGAATTGATTTATCTCTTCTAACTCCAATAATACAAATCCAACTAATTAATGTATGCATTGATGGTAAAGCGTTTCTTGGTCCAGCTGATTGATAAATCCACATAACAATGCTCTCAGTGAAATTTAAATCAGTTCGAGGTGTTAAATAATTTCCGTTTAAGAATAATCCTGATGTAACTCTCCAAGATTCAACATCACTTTGGAAGAAGAGCCACCAAACTCCACAAATAAAGAAAGAAACTGTAACAAGCCCTATTAAATTATAAAAATTGTCTTTTGAATGATAAGCAATTAAAAATACTGACAGTACCCAAACAGGATAAGCTATTATATAAGGATATATTGACCAATCTAAAAATGGTACAATATCATTAAAATTTTTAAATATATAACTATAATCAGTTCCAATACTACCAGTTAATTCTGCATAAAACTGATTACCAAAATATGTGATAAACAACCATATTCCCATAATAATAAAAGGAACGATAGTATATGTTATTCTCCGTTTATTCATCTAAAACCCACCTCAACATTAAAATTATATCATACAATTCAAAAATACGATTAATCAATTATTTTAGATGTGATGAAAAGATTTGATTATGTGAATACTTTGTGTTAAAATCTATATAACTTACACTGAGGGGGATATCCAATGTTCGGATTAAGAAGTGACGGAAAAAGGATTAAAAATATTGATCCAGTTATGAAGATAATACCACATATTATGTTTGATAGAACGGATGCTATGGTAATGCAAGCTCAAGACTATGATTGTTCAGGAATTGATGCATATATCTTGAGTAAAAGGAAAACTGAGGGAATCCGTTTCTCATATTTAGATATATTAGTTTCAGCTATCGTTAGAACTATAGCACAAAGACCAAAGATGAATCGTTTTATTGTAAACGGAAGAGTATTTAGAAGGAATAATATTCAAGTTGCTTTTGCACTTAAAAAGAAACTTATTGATGCAGCAGAGGAAACAACGGTTAAACTTACTTTTGATGGAACTGAAAGTATTTATGAAGTTAAAGAAAAAGTAGATGCTATTGTTAAAGAAAATAAAGGCATTAGTAAGAAAAATGATACTGATAATCTAGCTAAAATATTAACTAGAGTACCTAACTTTATGATTAAATTTATGGTAAGATTTTTAATGTTCCTTGATAAACACGGAATGTTACCAAAGAGTGTGCTTAATGCAAGTCCATTTCATACAACTGTATTTTTAGTTCATTTAAAATCAATAAAAATGCCACCTGTATTTCACCATATCTATAAATTTGGTACAACAGGTACATTCATTTCAATGGGACAAGAAAAATATGAACCAGTAGTTAAAAACAGAGAAACTAAAGAAATCGTCGTTAAGAAAATGCTTAAAGCAGGAGTAGTAGTTGATGAGAGAATTAGTGATGGTTTATATAATTCACTTACCTTAAGAGTATTTAAGAAATTAATGGAAGATCCACATTTATTAGATGAAAAACTAGATGAAGTAATACAGGATGTAAAATAAATGGAACCTTTTATTAAAATAATCGGTGGGTTATTCGCCGTAGCAATGCTTTATTTTGGTTTATATTTTACCTTTAAACCTATTAAAGCGGTTCAATCTTTACAAAGAATGAAATACAAAGACACAGGGGAACCAAGAAAAATAGAAAAGACCTTTTCAATTGTCTTTGGTATCGTGCTATCATTAATAGGGGCTTACTTATTAACAATAGTAGTATTATCATTTATATACCCAGTATAAGAAGCAAGAAATTGCTTCTTTTTTTATACGATAAAAAAAATTTATTGTCATTGTAATAAAAATCTGTTACAATTAATATAGTGGTGTAATTTGTGCGCTAAATCTGAGTTTTTAAGGAGGTGTCATAATGAACTTACTGAAAATAAATAATCTTAAGAAAACATTTGGCGGTAATGTGCTTTTTGACAATTTATCCTTAGAAATTAATTCCATGGACAAAGTAGCCCTCATAGGACGAAACGGAGTCGGAAAATCGACACTTGTCAAAATCATATTAAATGAAATTGCCCCAGATTCTGGGGAAATTTTTATTTTTAGACAAGCTAAAATAGGATATTTGTCTCAGGATATTATTAAATCTCTCGCCAATACCATGTTTGAAGAATGTTTATCAGTATTTCAAGAATTAGTTGATTTAGAGAAGAGATTACATAAATTGACTGAACTAATGATTGATGATCATTCAGAAACCATATTAAAGCGATATACAAATGCGGAAAATGAATTTCAAATTAAAGGTGGTTATGAGTACTTAACTACTATAGATATGTTATTGACAAGATTTGGTTTTACAAAAGCAGATTATAATAGACAAATTAAGACATTTTCTGGTGGGGAAAGAACTAGAGTAGCTTTTGCTAAATTATTAATGACAAAACCAGATTTATTAGTTTTAGATGAGCCTACTAATCATATGGATATTGAAATAATTGAATGGCTAGAGGAATACCTTAAAAGGTATAAGGGCGCTGTTTTGGTTATTACACATGATAAGTATTTTATCAATAAAGTTGTTAATAAAATCTACGAAATTGACCAAGAAAGATTAGAAACGTATTATGGAAATTATGATGAGTACGAAATTGAAAAAGTTAAGAGATACGAAGTAATGATGAAAAAGTATCTAAAACAAAAGAAAAAAATCGCTCATTTACAAAATTTTGTTGATAGATTTAGATATAATTCTAAAAGAGCTAGTATTGCTCAAGACAGAGTCAAAAAAATAAATCGCATTGAAAGAATAGATAAACCAACAAATTCAGCAAGTCATGTAAAGATATCCTTTAAAACCAAGAGATCAACTGATGTTCATATTTTAGAACTAGAGAATTTAAGTATTGGATATGATAAACCATTACTTGAAAACATAAATCTGAAAATGAGAGGTTATGAAAAAATTGGTATTATTGGTAAGAACGGTACGGGAAAAACAACATTAATCAAAACCATAATGGGAAAAATCCAAGCTATTCATGGTAAATGCAAATTTTACAAAGCAATGAAACTTGGATATTTTGACCAAAACCAAAAAACACTGAATGATAAACTAACTGTTATGCAAACTATTCATAATACTTATCCTTATAAAACAATATTTGAGGTTAGAAGTGACATGGCTAAAGTATTGTTTATAGGAGAAGATGCTGATAAATTAGTATCTGTTTTGTCAGGTGGCGAAAAGGTAAGGTTATCAATTCTATTATTAATGTTAGAACAACCTGATCTTTTAATTCTCGATGAGCCAACTAACCATTTAGATATTGACACTAAAAATATTGTGGAGGATGTTTTTGAAGCTTATGATGGGCCGATAATTTTTATCTCACATGATAGATATTTTATTAACAAAGTAGCTACAAAAATTGTCAGTATTAGCGATTCAGTTAGTATATTTGATGGTAATTACAGTCAATATATTGAAGAGGCAAAACGATTAAGTGAAATTAAAAAACTAACTTCACCTAAGTTAAAGAAAAAAGCTATTGAAGATGTAAGTAAAAAAATGCGTAAATTAGAAAAGGAAATAGACACTTTAGATATGAAATTAGGAATGTTAAAACAAGAATTATTTTTAAAGGAAGTATATATGGACAAAGACAAATTCAAAATAAAATCAGAGGAAATTAAATCTGTAGAAAATCGAATAGAAGAACACTATTTAGAAATAGAAAACATATCTGATTAAAAGGTAAAAAATATCTAAAACTGTGCTAAAATAAATATATACATTTTTTTGGAGGAGATAAATATGTTGAATATTATGAAATTAAGAATTAAGAAGGAACTAGAAGAAATATTATTTGAGCAATTTAATCAAGAATTAATAGTGGTTATTGAAGAACCTAAAAAGGCAGAATTAGGCGATCTATCAATACCAGTATTTTCTGTGGTTAAAGCTTTAAGAAGACCTCTCCCTCAAATCATAGAAACAGTAGAAAATGCTCTTAAAAAAGTTTCTGATTTTGAAAATTTCAGTAAAATTGATAGCGTTTCAGGATTTGTAAATATATCCCTAAACAAAGTGAAGTATTCAAGATTAGTTATAGAAGATTTTAATAAAACAGAAAATTATGGAAGTAGTTTTGTTGGTAAAGATAAAACTGTGTGTATTGATTACTCATCACCAAATATTGCTAAACCATTCTCGATTGGACATTTACGTTCTACTATCATTGGTAATAGTATTGGTAATATTATGGAGAAATGTGGTTATAAAGTTGTAAGAATCAATCATCTTGGTGATTTTGGAACTCAATTTGGTAAAAACATTTATGCATATCTATATTGGGGAGATAAAGACAAAATCGCAAAAAATCCGGTTGGTGAATTGGTTAAGCTTTACGTTGAATTTAATGAATTAGCTAAAACTGACCCATCGCTTGATGAAGAAGCGAGAAGAATTTTTAGAGAACTAGAGCAAGGAAATGATGAATATCACAAGATTTGGAGTTATATAAGAGAAGAATCTTTAAAAGAGTACATGAAAGTATATAAGCTATTAAATGTATCATTTGATTCATATAATGGAGAAGCATTTTACAATGATAAAATGCAAGCTATAGTGGACGAATTAAAAGAAAAAGGTTTGCTTATAAAAGATCAAGGAGCTATGATTGTTGATTTAGGAGATAAAACACCTCCTGCATTAATACAAAAAAGTGATGGTTCCACATTATATATGACGAGAGACTTAGCTGCGCTTTTTTATCGTAAGAATACGTATGACTTTGATGAAGCTTTATATTGTGTAGGAAATGAACAAAAACTTCATTTTAATCAATTGCAAAGAGTTGTAGAAAAAATGGGATATAAATATCATAAAGATATACACCATATCAATTTTGGGCTAATTCTTCAAGATGGAAAAAAGATGTCGACAAGAAAAGGTAAAATTGTAAAACTTGAAAATGTATTAAGAGAAGCTTGTAATCTGAGCTTAGAATATATTAATGAAAAAAATCCTAATTTAGAAAATAAAGAAATTATAGCGGAGAAAATCGGTGTAGGTGCAGTTATTTTTAACGATTTAAAAAACTTTCGCTCTAATGATTTTGAATTTAATTTAGAAGAAATGGTTAATTTCGTAGGTCAAACTGGACCTTATCTACAGTATACTTCGGTAAGAATAAACTCTATTTTAAACTCGGTTAATGAAGTAACTGAAGAAATTAATTATGATTTATTTAAAGAAGATCATTTTTTCGATATTTTAAAAAATGTTAGTTTTTATCAAGATATCGTTGAAAAAGCAAGAATAGAATACTCACCATCAGTAGTAGCAAAATATCTTCTTACCTTAGCAAGTCTGTTTAATAGTTTTTACGCAAAAGAAAAAGTTATTGTGAATGATATAGTTGAAAGAAACACAAAAATACAGTTATTAAAAATGGTTAAAAACATTTTGAATGACGGAATGAGATTGCTTGGAATGCAAGTGATTGAAAAAATGTAAAAAATACCTAGATCCATGTTACTAAATGGAGAGGGGGTTAGGTATGAAAAACTCAAAAACAATTAAAAAAGAAAAGAGAAACGTCCTTAAGAGCATTGGTACGATGTTCAAATGGATGGGTAGATATTGGCCACTACTTGTACTTTCTTTTATATTCTTATATCTAGTGTCTTATGCAAGAACGCTAGTACCATTAGTTGGTCAACACATAATAGATGTTATTTTAGAATTTTCAGATGGAGGAACTAAACTTCCACCAATATTAGCTAACTTTATAGTAGGAGATTCAAAATTAACACAGTTGATATATGCCGGGGTTCTATTAATGTTATTAGTTACATTTAGAGCTATATTTATCTTCGCAAGAAGATGGTCATCAGGATTTTTTGGTGAAACAGTCGCATATAATCTAAGAAATACTTTATATCATAAATTACAAAATGCGGATTATTATTTCCATTCTCACTCGGAAACAGGTGATTTAATTCAAAGGTGTACATCTGATGTTGAAGCCTATAAACGTTTTATTTCAGATCAAATCATTGGAGTTGGGAGACTTGTTCTTTTAATGAGTTTATCAATTTGGCAAATGTCAAAACTTAATGTTGACTTGATGTGGATTTCATTAATGGTTACACCGGTAATTCTATTATCAGCTATTTACTATTTTAGTAAAGTTGAAAAACAATTTACCATAATTGAACAAAACGAATCAAAAATGACAACCCATGTCCAAGAAAATGTATCTGGATCTCGTGTTGTTAAAGCTTTTGCTAATGAAGCATATGAAGTCAATAAATTTAGTGGCTTAAATAGAAAGTTTACTGATTCTGACTTTAATCTAATACAAAAAATGGCTATATTTTGGTCAGCTACAGATTTTATCTGTTTTGTTCAATTTATGTTAATTGCAGTGTTCGGTATTGTTTATGCATCAAAAGGAATAATCTCATTAGGTACTTATACAGCTTTCCTTGCCTATGCAGGAAATATAATTTGGCCAATGCGTCAGTTAGGCAGATTAGTAGGAGATTTTTCTAAATCTACTGTGGCGATTACTAGATTAAGAAAGATAATAGATAATGATGACGAATATGATGAAACAGAACCTAATCTAAAACCTGAGATAAAAGGTAAGGTCGAGTTTAGAAATGTATCATTCAAATTCTCTGATTCAAAAGAAAACCAATTAGTTGATGTTAATTTTAAAGTTGAAAAAGGAGAAACAATCGCTATAATTGGTAAAACTGGTTCAGGAAAATCAACATTGATGAACTTGTTAGTACGACTACTTGATTACCAAGAAGGTGAAATATTAATAGATAATACACCTGTAAAAGACATGGAAAAGCATCATCTAAGAAATAATGTTGGTATTATCTTACAAGAACCATTCTTATTCTCTAAAACAGTCAAAGAAAACATCGGAATAGCTGATCAAACGATTTCAACAGAAAGAGTTGAATCAGTAGCTAAAATTGCTCGTGTTCATGATGATATTATCAATTTTGAAAAAGGATATCAAACACTTGTAGGTGAACGTGGAGTTACTTTATCAGGTGGTCAAAAACAACGCGTAGCTATAGCTCGAATGCTATTAAAACCAAAACCAATTTTAATTTTTGACGACAGTTTAAGTGCAGTGGATACTGAAACAGATATTCAAATAAGAAGAGCACTTAATAAAGAGTGGAAAGATTCTACAGTATTTATTATTACTCACAGGATTACAACTGCTAAAGAAGCTAATAAGATTATTGTATTGGAAGAAGGGAAAATTAAGGAAACCGGAACTCATGATGAATTAATCAAGAGAGAAGGATTATATAGTAATATATGGAATATACAATCTAAAATTGATTTTCGTATAGAAGAGGACGGTGAATAATATGAATGACTATTTACATGATGAAGAAGAATTCACGTCTCGAAAACTTGATTGGGGTTTGTGGAGAAAAATATTTTCTTTTATGAAACCGTTGAAAAAATACGTTTTACTAGCTGCTTTATGTATGATAGTGGTAGCTAGTACTGATGTAATTTACCCGTATATCTCAATGTTCGCTATAGATGATATCATTAATCCAAACATAGCTAGTGGAGTTGCGGACTTATCTAAACTAAAAATATTTATTTTATTTTATATAATATTTATGGTTATCCAATCATTGATGGTGTTTCTATTTATCATTTTTGCTGGAAGAATACAAACAGAATTAGCATTTAACATTAGACATAAAGCATTTTATCACTTACAAGAATTACCTTTTTCATATTATGACCGAACACGTGTTGGTTGGATTATGGCTAGAATGACTTCAGATTCAAGAAACCTGAGTGAATTATTATCTTGGGGATTCATTGATATCGTTTGGGGTGGGTTCTTGATGGTTATACTTATGATAGTAATGTTTGTATTAAACTGGAAACTTGCATTAGTAACTATAATTGTTGTACCACTTTTGACACTTGTCTCGATATTCTTTAGGAAGTTTATATTGAAAGCATATCGTTCAATAAGAAAAATAAATTCAAAAATTACAGGTGCATACAATGAAGGTATTACTGGAGCAATTACTACTAAAACACTAGTATTAGAAAAATCAAACGCAAAGGGATTTGATGATTTAACTCTTGATATGAGAACTCGATCTATTAGAGTAGCGATGATTCAAGGATTGTATTTTCCATCCATGTTGTTCCTTATAACTATTGGAGTTGCATTGGTATATATTGTAGGTGGTAGCTTTGTTATCCAAGCATCAATCACAGTTGGTACACTATACTTGTTTACTAACTATGTATGGCAATTTTTCGAACCAGTTAATAACATAGCTATGATTTATGCTAATTTTCAACAAGCTCAGGCATCGGCTGAAAGAATCATGTCATTAATTGAAACTGAAGCTGATATTAATGATACACAAAAAGTAGTTGATAAGTATGGAACATTGTTTAACTACAAACTTGAAAATTTTGAAGCTATTAAAGGAGACGTTGAATTTAAAAATGTTTCGTTCAAATATAATGTTGGGGAACAAGTACTTAAAAATTTCAGTCTAGATGTTAAAGCTGGTCAATCAATCGCTTTAGTAGGTAAAACAGGCGCGGGGAAAACAACAATTGTTAACCTTCTTTGTAGATTTTATGAACCAACAAACGGTAATATATTGATTGACGGAATAGATTATAAAGAACGCTCAATGGGATGGCTTCATTCGAATTTAGGGTATGTGTTACAAGATCCACATCTATTCAGTGGTACAGTAATGGAAAATATTAGATATGGTAAATTAAACGCAACAGATGAAGAAGTAATAAAAGCCGCTAAGGCAGTTGAAGCTCATGAATTTATTATTAAATTTGAAAACGGCTATAAAACAGAATGTGGAGAAGGTGGTTCAAGACTTTCAGTTGGTCAAAAACAATTGGTTAGTTTTGCAAGAGCTATCTTATCTGATCCGAAAATCTTAGTATTAGACGAAGCAACTAGCTCGGTAGATACAGAAACTGAACAAGCAATTCAAGTAGCTATAAACAAACTTCTAAAAGGAAGAACAAGTTTCATAGTTGCTCATAGATTATCAACTATAGTCCACAGTGATTGTATCTTAGTACTAGATTCAGGAAAAGTAATAGAAAGTGGTACTCATACAGAGTTAATTCAAAAAAGAGGAGCTTACTACAAACTATACACTAATCAATATTCAGAAGAGATGTTAGAATTATCATTTAAATAAAGAATTAGCGATGTATACTTATACATCGCTTTTTTTCGCTAAAGTTAAGGAAATATTACAAGTTTTCTAACATTATGATATAATATAAATAGCAGATTAGGTTTCATCTAGAGGTGATGATTGAATTGAAAAAAGTATTTATAATAATAATATTAATATGTGCCGCAGCCACAGCTCTTTTCATATGGTATATGTCTTCTGGAATCGATCGTAACGCGATTTATTACAAAACCTTAGTTACATATGAAAATGTGGTTTATAAAACAGTAGAGGATACAGAACTGACTTTAGATATTCTAATGCCAGCTCGTTTTGAACATGATGATATTCCTGTAGTATTTTATGTACATGGAGGAACTTTTTCTGGTGGGGATAAGATTGATCTAACAGATGGAGTAAGAAGATATGTTGCTGAAGAAATCTTAGATGAAGGCTATGCTATTATATCAATCAATTATCGCTATTTAGATGAAGATTCACATTTTCCTGATAATATAATTGATGTTAAAGACGCTATTAGATATATTACTTCGGTAGCAGAAGAGTACAACTTTGATATTGATAATTATGGTTTATGGGGAAGTGGCTCAGGTTCATATTTAGCGCTAACTGCTGCTTACACACCAAGTGGACTTTTCTACGGTGATTTTAATTTAAGAGAGTTCTCTTGTGATGTTAATTATGTTATTGATATGTCAGGTGTAACTAATATAGCTACAGTAAGAGATACCACAGTTATGAACACTGAACAAGTAGCTGAAGCACAAGCTGAGTTAGATATCTTATATGGATTAGGAATAGATATTTATCATTTAGAAGATTATTTAGATGAAATGAATCAGTATGATCCTATTTCCTTTATATCAGATGACACTGTACCAACCTATATAATTCATGGATTAAATGATCAAAAAGTAAATATAGATCAGTCTGATACTTTAGAGGAAAATTTATTGGGTAATCCCGTTCCACTAACATACACGTATTACAAAGTTCTTGGTGGTGACAACGATTTAGATGGCTTAGCTGTATCTGAAAGAGAGAATATAGTTAGTCAGATTGTATATTTTATTAAAACGTACTACAAAGAATAATAACTAAACACACTGGATTATTCCAGTGTTTTTATATGAGGTGAGATTATGAAGTTGCCGGGTTTTATTGATTCACATATGCATTTTTTAGGATTGGGATATGTCAATTCAAATATTGATTTGACAAATGCTCTGTCTATAAAAGAAATTAAAAAAATACTAAGAAGACACACAGATAAGTCTGTGATTTTAGGTAGAGGGTGGAATCAATCAAATTTGCTTGAAAAACGTATGCTTGAAAAAAAAGACTTAAACGCTGTATCTAAGGATATTCCTATAATTATGACTAGAGTATGTGGTCATGTTTTAACTGTAAACGACAAGATGTTAGAACAAGCTAAAATCACTGTAGATTCACCGCAAATTGATGGCGGCTTTTTCGATTATAACTCAGGTATATTTTCAGAAAAAGCGCTAGACTTAATTTTAGACTATTTGCCACAACCAACAACTACTGATTTAGAGAATTATTTAATTAAAGCCGATAAGATATTATTGGAAAATGGAATAACATCTGTAGCGAGTGATGATTTTTGCATATTTAAAACGCCTTTTGAAAAAGTTATTGATGTTATAAATAGGATGTATAAAGAAAATAGAATTAAAGTGAAAATTACAGAACAAGTAAATTTATCATATAATAAATTAAAAGATTTTATTAATAAAGGGTATGTAAATAAAGTGTTCGGTAAATACAAAATGGGACCACTTAAAATATTAGCTGATGGAAGTCTAGGTGGAAAAACAGCTTATTTGCGTAAACCATATGAAGGTGAACCTGATAATGTAGGGATAAATACTTATAGTGATAAAGCCCTCTTTGAATTAATACATCTAGCCAATTCAAACAATATGGATGTAGTAATTCACGCTATAGGAGATGGAGCTATTGATCAAGTCTTAAGAAATCTGATAAAGTCAATTGAGTTAACTAAAAGATATAAGCATAATCATGCCATTATCCATGCGCAATTAGCAAAAAAATCACAAATAAAGCTAATGAAGAAATATAATATTGG
>Ga0307928_10001572_pt1 | contig 17376 bp, 29 predicted proteins | sample AceLakmetagen232_FD_201815 | JGI IMG/M metagenome (GOLD analysis project Ga0307928, IMG submission 201815) | Saline water microbial communities from Ace Lake, Antarctica - #232 | ecosystem: Environmental > Aquatic > Non-marine Saline and Alkaline > Saline | place: Antarctica: Ace Lake... | reverse complement strand
CTGGACTCCATCGGCACACCGTCGCTGCTGATACCAGCTTCGCCAGTTCTCAGCACCTTGTACATCTGGTCGAGGTTCTCTATCGGGTTGGTCTCTTCCAACGCTTGGGCAAGACCACTGCGGTTGAATATTGTGTCGAGCTGCTTAGTGAAATGGCCAGGCCCGAATGCTATACGGCCTTTGTTGGTTGATCGCCATATCATGTTGCGTGTGTTCTTATCATAGTCCAGAGCAACACGTTCAGCAAACAGGTCATCCGGACTCATGATCTTCTGGAACGCAATGGAGTCACGGTCATCTTCTTCTGCGCTGCCAGCACCTATATCGATGAGGCGCTTGGTAGCTGTCATAATTACTTCCGGTGTTACATTGGCGTAGGGCTTGCCCAACGTGTGTGCAGTTACCTCAGGGTCAAGACGCATCTTAGCAAAAATGTCTACGAGAGGAGTACCTTCTTCACTGTGGCGGCCAAACTGCTTACGTGCCCGGCCTGCGCTGTCATCAGTGGAGATGTTGTCCTCGTATATCTCTTTACCCCACGTGTCCATGAGGTTCCTGTCAGTAAGACCCATCTCCTTGAGGATAGGAAATAGCTTCAACTTCGCTCCGCCTACCTGCATAGTGAACTGCTTGGACTCTGGGTCCATTACCATGTGAAACCCACGACCCCCCTCCAAGATGTTGAAGTGTGTTTCTGGTTCACCGTTGTTGCGCCGACGGTTATACGCTCCAGCTTTAAGACGGGACTGGTTAGCAACTCCGTACTCGTTACCATTTTTGATGAAAGTCCCTCGCTCGGTGATGTAGGGAACGTGTGCAAGTACCATATCCTGCTCATCTACCTTCTCTCCCGTCTCCTTATCAAACATGCGCCACTTGCCCTTGAGGCTATGAGTAAGCGATGCCTGCTTCAACAGTGCCGCCTTCTGCGCTTGCTTGCTGAACTGGGTGTCCTTTGAGTACTTCACGTTATCCAACTCAAAACGATAACGTGTATTCTCCATAGGAAAACGTGAGGAAACAGCATTCTGTACCTTAGAAAATATGTTCTTACGCAAAGAGCCTACGTCATCCATGGCGTAATGCTCAAGCTGCTCTGCCGGTAGGTCCATCTCCGTGCTGAGTATAGGGCTCACCTGCGGAGCTGGGGGTGTGGACACGGTTGTAGGAACAGGTTTATCTTCCTGCTCATCTTTTTTAGGATACGGGGTCAGTACGCTCGTCGTCATCTACCTGTTCCTCTGGTTTGTCTTCGGTCAGATCAACAGTATCTTCATCAGTTTGTTCTTGCTCTTCAGTCTGGTCATCGTTCACTATGTTTACTGCGTTATCTTCTACGTCTTCACCGCTAGAGACTACCTCATCGAGACCTTCAACGTCCCTTAGTGGATCAAAGAAGTTCTCCATCTCTGCATCAGTGTTCTTGGGTTCATCGTCATCAAAGTCAGTGTAGTCTACGTCTACAATATTACTTGTGTCCGTGGCCTGCGCATCGTCTTCAGCTCCCTCTTCATCCGCTGTATCCGCTGCTTCTTCGTCGGAGGTGTCTTCCACGTCTTCTTCTTCTGAAAGATCCTCTGCATCAGTTTCAGTGGGTTCAGTGTCATCAAGAGTACTCCCCTGCAAAGCCTCGTCAAAGGTGTCAGCGTCTACGACCTGTTCCTCACCCTCAACGTCTTCTTCATCTGCCACGAAGTCCCCATGCCAATGCCTTCTGTTGTCTTCGCCAATGCTGTTTCGGTAATTACGCATCCCGTAACGATCCTGTCTGATAATCTCATCAGATACTTCTACTACATCCAGTTTTTCTTCCGTAACCATGCTGTGCTGCCTTTCTATAAGCGACCTAATACATCTCGACCAGACGACCTACCCGAACCACCAGCTATCGGTGTCGAGCCTATGCGATTTGTTCTTACCTTAACGATCATTGGTGCCTTCGGACCCTCAGGATTGCCCATGAGTCTTTCGTCAAGAGAAGAGCGCAGTGCATCTGCTATCGCACGATTCTTATCTCTTGCTACCGTGTTGCCGTAGCCTTTGTGCAACCCGTATCCACCGCCTACCATTGCCAGTAATGCTGGCAAGTACTCCAGCTTTAACAACTCACTCGCAGATTCACCGGCTTTAGCAGCCGCTGTTCCTATTCCTGGTGCAGCAGCAGACTTCTCAAACTCATGATCAAATATTGTTTCAATAGCGTCATCAAGAACAGCAGCTGCCTTCATGCCTCTGGAAGCCATCTGCTCTTGCAGCAAGAGTTGGTTAAACATCTCTTCCTTATCTCTGAGCTGAGTGTCAAGCCCATACTTGTCGTTCGCCTGCATAGCACGACCAGCTACGCCGTAGCCAATACCTGTGCCAAGAGTGGCTCCGCCAATGAGTGACCCTACAGACTGTGCGTCAGTAAGGTTACCCATCCTACCCTTGATTACCTGCTGGAGCCTACTCAGAATACCTGCTGTCTTTTCTTCACGCTCCGGACCCACCTCTGGTATCAATGGCAGATCAGTAAACGCAGTTGCAGACGGAATGTCCGGCTCTGGAGAAAGCTGATCACGCATTATGTACGCTGCAGCGCCTACTGGTATTCCAAGTCCTGTGCTTATAGCCAGTAGCTGCGCTATTGACTTGACTGTTGGGTTGCTTACTGAACTGAGCATTATTCTTCTCCTGTCACGCTATGGTTTACCATGTCTCTTGCTTGATCAAGCCTTGCTACTCGTAGCTCTGAAGGATCCATCTGACCGTTGATGTACCACCTTATAAATATCTTCCAGTTGTCCTTGGACGTAACCCAGTGCTTGTCTTCTTCAACAACAGTGGCTATTCCTATTCCTACGGCATCCCATATCTGCGAATAGTACTCGTAGTGCTTTTCATCACTTAGATCCAGTACGTCTACACGCACCTTTCGTACACTCTGTGGTTTAAGCCTGTCTGGCAACCCGTCCTTGTAATTCGGGACAGACTTGCTCTTTGTTAGAAACGGTACGCCATCTCCACCAATGTGGACGAGAAAATCGTTATCCATGCTGTGTTCTCCAGTACGTTAGTAGTCATTATACTGCACGAGCCCCTATTCTATTCTGAAGCTCGGTGATTGCTGTGTCGTACTCCGCTATCATTTCTTTCTTTTGTAGGTTACCAATCGTGGTACTTGTTGGTGACGTGAGCTTACCTGCAGCTGCGCCCAAGCCGTACCCGCCAGCAACACCAAGCGCAGCAGGTGAAATAAGTTTATGCGCTGCGCTGCTCGGGTCAAGGAGAGCCTTTGCCAATCCCTCCATAACATTCCAGAGTGCTCGCTTCTCACGCCCAGGTTGTTCACTGTTGGCCATGATATCGACAGCCTTCTTTAGCAATGACATACCCTGCTGTGTGTATAGATACTCCTCTGGTGAAACGTTGTTTCTCTTCAGAGTATTATAGAATACTGCCTTAGCACGTGCAATCTTCTCCATCACTATCTCCTAATAATATTCGGGCTGTTGCTGTTGAAAGCCCTGTGGCATTTGGTTAAACATTTGTGGTGCATACTCCATCGCCTGGTTACCAGCATACATGCTAGGGTGCGCATACTGCACGGCTTGCGAAGGTGGCGCTCCAGCTCCGCCCATGGCCATAGAACCGCCTATAGCTAAGCCTATACCTCTGCGACTCTGCATGAAGTTGCCGTAGCGTGTCTTACCTATCCTGTTTCCAAGACCAGTCACGCCAACACCAGCACGGTTCATCAGTCTTGATGCCCCCATAAGCTGGTCGCTGATTGGCTTGTACCAGTCTGACGTCTGACTTATCGGAGCACTAGCAGCACCACGCCCCAGGTACTCGTAGCCTTTACCTATTTTATTGCCAACGTGACGCAGCCCACGCTTAGCGTACTCTTTTCCTACTGCAAATGTGCTCATCTTCCCGCCGGCCTCTGCCATCTCAGGAGAATACTTCACAAGTGCGTTGACCGCTGGCTTAGAGCCCCAACGTGCTGCGAGGTTACCGAATTTGCCACCACGAGCTGCTATCCGAGCGAGTAAGCCACCAGCCTTCAACCCGCTGCCAGCCCAGCCGATAAACGGCAGGGTGGTTGCAAGGTTAAATGCGCCTGATGCATAGTTACCTTTTGCTATGTCTTTAACACCACTCCACAAGCCGGTGGCAGTCAGTGCTCCGAATCCAATCTTTGCTATCAATGGGAGCGCTGCCAGTAAAGGAAACACTGCCTCCTTATCAAGCTGAGCACGTTTCTCAAGCATCGCCGTGGGTATGACAGTGGTACCGTACAACATATCTTACTCCTTCCAACCAGACTTTCCAGCCAGACGAGCTATCTCGTCTAATCGTTCAATAGGTATACCCATGCCGCCGAACATAGCGTAGGCGGCCAAATCCTTCTTGGTAGTGTAGATACCACGGTGGACAGCTGCGCCGGCCGTGATGCGTTCTATCTTCTCAAAGCAGTTCTGGTCGATGTCCTGTGCGTTGAGCGAATCGAGTATCCTGGCTTCCCCGGCGATAACACAACCGCATGACGTTGCAGTCTCAATGTTGAATCCACTACACAGTACGTTGTTCTTAATGGTGTGGGTCATCGCCTTGGACAACCCATCTGAGGACACATCCTTGAGCTTGGTTGCCCCGTACGTCAGCAACCCAGCTTCAAGGATAGTCTCAAGGTCTGCCGGATCCAGAGCAATGTGCCTGGTCGGCGCAACACAGATAGCGTTGAAGGTATGGAGAAGGGTGACAGCACTCTGGTTGATCTTACCCCAAACGTTGCCAAGTGTGGCTCCTGGGTGCAGCTGGCTTACACTCTCGTTATCGATAACGATGACAGGAGAGATTGCCTTCTCATCTACCTTTGTTTCAATAAACTTCATCGCCTCGTAGGCGTTATTCATGTTTGTACGCTCTGAGTTGGTAGGTAGTGCAACCATGACACCAACCTTAGTCTTATCGCCTACCTTGGTGACTCTCATGTGTTCAGCGAAAGCTGTGCATATCTCTACAGCCACCTCGACACCACCTGATCCTGTGCCGCCACCCGCACCAATGCAGATAATGATACGCTCGAAGTCAGAGCCGAAGGAACGACGCATAAGATCAACAATGTCCTCGTAGTGGTCCTTCACGAACTTGGCGCCGGCCTTACGCACACCGCCAGCACCGTTGGCACCGAGCCAGAGCTTCTGGCTGTCAGGCATATCGATCTCAGCCAGGTCCTGCTGTGCTGTGTTGATAACACAGGTACGTGCGTACCCAATTCTGCTGAAAGCCTCGACGAGTCGAGACCCAGCACGCCCTATGCCGAGGAACGCAAACTTGCAGGCCGACTTGAACTTGTCCTCGACCACCTCTTCCTTGATCTCTTCATCTGGCATTGGAATGTCCGGCATCTCAAAGTCAAATACGTCATCACCCAGTGCGTCGAACGCATCTACATCCGGGGCACCGTCCTGTTGTACGTCTGGTTGCACATCTGGTTCCGGCTGTGTGTTCTGATCGCTACTCATTATCTCTTCCTCCTTCTTCTTTATAAGAACTCCATGCACGTGTGTTCGTCTGATACCACGTGAGTACCAGTTTCTTTTCATGTCCTATACTCGCTCTATAGTGTTCCCTGATCCCATTACCAGCTCTTGCGCCTTAGTAAGTGCTTCTCCTAGCCCATTGGTATTAGACTTAAGCTTGTTACGCATGAGTATTGGTACCGGATCTGGCTGAATCAGCGCACCAGTAGTAAGTCCTGTGATGCCGCCAAGGATGTGTTGGTGTAATTGTGGGTTCTCACCAAGAAGCTGCTTAACCCACTCTCTTGACCTTTCATTAGTAGCCGTGCCTCTTAGTACACCAGCACCCATTAAGCCGCCAGCGAGACCACCAGCGCCGCCGAGCATAGCTCCACGTACACGCCTGTCTTCACCAGCAGCAATCATTCCTAAAGCTGAACCAAGTAACGTGGAGGTAAGCGCTGGATCCCATTTTATAGCCTTGTCACCCCACTTACCAGCACGGGCACCAAGCCCACTGAGCATACCAAAGCCTGCCGCAAGTTTTTCTAGTTTCTTATTCATAATCGCTCCTGCTACTTAAAGTTTAAACTTACGCTTAGCCAGCCCATACAACCCGCCTGTTATCGCACCTGGTAGGACCGAGCTCGCTAGATATGATCCGTACGACTTGTTTCTGCCTTGCTGAGGTTGATCTTTGCTCATCAGTTTATCCCCGTACTTGTTAGCAGAGTACTCAGCATATAATGTAGGAATATCGGTCAGAAGTCCAGTTAAACCTCCAGCCAGTGCTCCGACCATGGGGCCTTTGCCCCCGCCCTTGAACGCAGCCAGGTACGTAGGCAGCGTGTGATACAGTGGTGAATACTTTGGTATATCATGCTGTATGGTTGCCCGTTCAACAGCGTTTCCTCTTGAACCAGCGATAGCATGGCCAAGCTCGTGTTCAACTGTCCCGGGCTTCTTAAAGTGCTTACCAGTCATTACTAAACCACCTCTACGCATGCTCTTACCGATGTCATCAACTTTCTTAATAAGCATACGCCTAGTAGAAGGGTGCACGTACTCAGCTGACTGTGGATCGTGAGACCGTGGGTCGTTAATTCTTTTCTCTATGCCCTCAGCTGAACGACTCCACATATCGGACGTCATGTACCCTGCATTGCTGCTAATAGCTACTGGGTCGTGCCGGTAGCCTACGTCAAGTCCGTGCTTCTTCTTTACTGCCGCAAGTAACGCTGTAATCCGCTGAGGAGAGGTGTGGCTCATATCCTCGCCTTCACTCTTCACTAGGTTGTGCAGTCCTGAAAGAGCGCCCATCGTACCGAGCTCACCAGCAGCCATAGCACCCATGCCTGCAAGTAGTCTTCCAACAGCTGACTTGTACAAACCGTTTACAAACTTCAATTGATTACGAGTCCTTTCCCAAAGCCTGCTGACGACAACTGGCCCTTTGCGGTTTCTACTGCGCTAACAAACGACTGCAATAGTTTGCGTGTCATTTCCAGGTCACTCTTGTACTTCCAAGGTGTCTTCACCATGTCCAGTAACGCACGGCATCTTAGCATAGCTTCGTCAATTGTTATCTGCTTCTCGACCTGCTGGTCGTTTTCTATGCCTACGATAACAATGCTCCCTAGCCTGGCGTAGATCCTGGTGATCTTCACTTCAGGGGCCTGCCGACCCTCTGCGTTGGGATCGTATCCTTCATCGTTGAGCGCCTGCATCTGGACTACACCTCCATCGTCCTGGCCCTGACTCATCATGCTCATAATCTGCTTACGTGATTCTACCGCTTCTGTTTTCTCTACATCTGCCATGCTTAACCCTCCAGTTTTTTCTTATTCATAAACTTGTCTGCTAAATACGAAGTAAGTGCAGGTACAATCATACCGCCAGCAAGGTAGCCACCAACCTGCCCCAGTGCTGTTGGTATGTTTCTATTACGTGCGGCTATGCCCTTCATTTTCTTTATATGCTCCAGTGCACGCCAACTTGCAAGGCCCTCTTCAGCAACCATCGGTAAGCCTACTGCTGCTGACCTCAGAGGACCGTACTTGTCATCCTCTCCTTTCCATGCTTTAAACATTGAGTACATCGGTGATAAAGGTGACAGCATTCTGCTACCCATGTACAGATGTGTTAGCAGCCTGCCCATCTTCTTTACGTTGATAGCGTGCCCCGCCTCATGAAACCCTATGAAGCTTGGTGCGTTTCCGGGTGTGCTTATCGTGTGTTCCGTCGGGTTGTAGTTTGCGCCGAACGCACCGAGAATACCACCGCCCATGGGTGACCCGCCAATGCCGGGCATCGTCTTTGATGTGAAGTGTGGTTTCAGCATCTCTTCGATGCCTGCGGCAGGGTTAGCAACAACGTCCTTACTGAACGCAAGGCCAGCTCCAAGACCACCTACACCTCTAGCCATTCCAAGAGCTCCCGAAATACCTACTGTCTTCAGCAGTCCCATTGTCTTATCTCGTTTAAGTTGGTCTTTCGATTTGGCTATGGGCATTATGTGCTCCTCACAACGGCCATCAGCTTCGTAGCCACACGGTTACGTGCGGTTCGTTGAAGAAGAGCCTTCTTTACGGACTTACCTACCTTGGGTCGCATGCCAAGCTTCGCCTTGCCCTTACCCTTCTTACCCTTGCACATCGCTTCTTTCAGCAACGTGCATACAGACGACTTCTTCGGTGGGAGTGCTGGTTTCGGTTCTGTCATCACAACCTGCTTAGCATCGGCAGGGGGTGGTGGTGGAGGTGGCGCTACTTTATCTGTCTGTTGTGCTACTTGTGTTGGTGCTGGCTGTTGCACTGGGAACCCACCTGAGCCTACAGGCTGCTTCAGCTTCTCCTGGTACGCTTGTTCCTGCTCCCAGTTATTATCATTGTTCTTAAGACGGTTCGTCTGAATTGAGATGTCTCTTCTCTTTGGAGTCATAGCTTTGGCGCCCTGTGCTCTTTGTGTGTCGCCAGCTATAGGTGCACCTATCTTACCCCATAAAGGCATGCCCATCAGCTTTCGACTACCTAGGAAATTTAAACTTTTGGTGACATTCTTACCAGCAGTGTTACCCGCAGCAGTAAAGCCGTCAAGAGCCTTGTCACCTGCGTTGCTCCACCAATCAAGGTAACTTCCTTGGAGTGCTTCTTTAATAGTCATCGCCTTCTTCTCCTTCTTCTTCTTCGGCATCAGCTTATCAATCCTGAATGCTAGGGCCTTCATACCGTTAATCGTGGGTTGGCCATTGCTGTCTGTGCCGAAGCTCTTAACTATCTTCGGTGAATTCTTGAAGCGGCCAGTGAGTATCGTGTCACCCTTCTCGACGTCAATCTCCATACCTGCCAGCTTGCTCGACCCATTCTTTATACTAGCGGCCTTCTTCTCAGGCAACGCAGCAAAGCCACCCTTCTGCTTCTTGGTGGCGTCGCTGAACTCCTCGACGACTTTCTTGTCGATCTCACCTTTGTCAGCCTTAGCGTACATAGCTTTCTGCTGTGCTTTGCTCTTGAATGGCATCTCAGTCCCCAAACAGTTCGTGTTCAACTTTAGCGTTGTGAGTCTTCGCCTCTTTGTTGTATGTCTTAATGATCGTCTCAAGAACGTCGATGTGCCTACTGTACTGGAAGGTCGCCTTCGTCAGCGCCTTCTCGTTGGGACTGTCACCTACGTTGTCGGGGATCTCGATGTGTGGTCGCTGTGGTACGTTAATGGCAGGCCAGGTTGTGGAGACAGGTACAAGGATACGAAAGCACCCTGATAGGGTGAGCATGGCAACGCAGCTGACGAGTAACAAGCTTCTGCTCATTTTGTACCGTACCAAACTAAGGGTTATGTTTACGTAAATGCTCAAGCATCATCTGGTGCTTGAGCTCCTGAGCCTCTTTGTCTGCCTTCTCCTTCTCCAGCCGTCCAGCTTCGGCGATGGTATCCTCTGCCGACTTACGTTCCTTCTCCGCATCATGGTGAGATTCAAGAGCCTTGCGGCGACGTTCTTCCACCTCAAGCTGACGCTTTGTGTACCAGGCATCAAAAGAGTCCCGCACCCAACTAAGGACACGAGCCACAACAGCACCCAGAATACTACCTACGTTAAACGTCATAGTTAAACCCCGGCAAAACTTGCACAGACGCTGTTTTTGGCATAGCTGCTTGCGCTTTAAGATACTTGTTATACTCGCTAACTGAGCCAATACCGCCTTTCAACCTGGTAAGTAGCCCTTTATTCTTGGGGGCACTAAACCCACCAACAGCCTGTGCAAGATACTCGTTACCCCTGATTGCATTTTCTGCCTTAGCAACTGGCTTATACAGCCCTGGAATTTTTCTATACCATGCGTGCCTGGGCCCTACATGAAAAGCTTCGTGAGCTATTGTATTCCTACTAAACAGCCTAGACACCTCTTTTGCCCTGGGATTGACCCATCCTATGTGCTGAGAGCCTAAACCCCAGCTCGAATCGCTTAGCCGTCTAGCACCGTCAACCCAGTTGGTAGAAACGTCACGTGCCTTATTATATATGCTGCTAATCCTCGGCTGGTCGTTCAGCTTCAAAGCTTGTTGGTACCCGTTCCTGTTGGCAGTGCTACGAAGTATGGTATCGCCAACCTGCTTTAGGTACTTCCCTAAGTTCTTTGTAATAATGGCACCCCTAAAACTAGCTGCCTTCTTCTCTCGGATACCAGGAAGCATGAGAAACCCTCGCAACGCCGTAAAGTCTCTCCATTCATAGGGAGACACAAAGGAATGTTACCACATTATATGCTGTAGTTCAAGCAAATTGCTCAAGTGATTCAAGAGCTTGCAGCACAGCCATGTCTATATTGAGGTACTTATAGGTGGCAAGACGGCCTAGAAACACGATATCACCCTTGTTGTTGAGGGTGGCATACTTATCGGCCATCTCCTGGTCAGCACCGAAAGGTATTGGGTAATACGGTATGTCTCCTCCACCTTCCCAGTCACGGGGATGCTCCAGCGTGACAAGCCCTAAGCTCTTATAGCCGTCGGCGGAGTGCCAATACGAGTGGTCTGCCTTACGGGTGTAGGTATTGCGGTTGCACTGGTTTATCACAGCTGCCTGGAACTCCTCACCTGGAGTCTTTTGTCTGGTGACGATGTCCAGTGTCTTGTAACGCAGCCTGCCGTGAGTGAAGTTGTAGAACTCATCGACCAGACCAGTGTAGATCAGCAGGTCGTAGGAAGCTGAGCGCCAGCAGTGGAGCCCTGCGTTGAGGTGTAAGGTACACCCGTCGGCCATTCTATTAAACATCTCCTCAAAGCCAGCCATCGGCATACCTTGGTGTGGATCGGTGAAATACCTGCAGTCCCGATTGTCCCGTCTCTTCGGTACACGGCACTTGATGACATCCGGAAGCATATCCCATGGTCTGCCCCACATCTTCTCGGAGTAGTCCACGAATAGCAGGTCACGCACCTCATCGTCGGTGAGTTTGCCTACCTTAGCTTCGGATACACGGTTGAAGGGGATTGGTATGCGCCCAAGAGCAGTGTCAGCGAGCACACGGTGTTCGTAGTCGTTGAAGACAGTAAACTGACCCAGGAAGTCCCAGACTTTCTCACAGCTCGTATGTAGGATGTGTGGTCCGTAGATGTGCAGCCTGGTCTGGTCTTCTACTGACCTATCAGCGCAGTTGCCACCAAGCTGTTCTCGTGTCTCGAATACTTCTACCTCGTGCCCTAACTGGTGCATGTACGCTGCTGCTGTTAGCCCCGAGATACCCGCTCCAACTATTACAACCTTCATTTCCATGCCCTTACGTAAAAAAAGGCTCCTACCTCGGCAGGAGCCTTGTCCAGGCGACCCCTGCGCTTAGGTACTTCAAGCCCCCGCCCTCATTCTAAGCTCCCACTGTAACCTGGACTGTAAATCGCTTGTTAGCTCAATTGTCTGACTACCACTGATTAAGTGCGCTACTACCTGAGGCCAAAGACCGTACATGCCAGTTCGCAGGTCGTCCACGGCTGCCAGGTTCATGGTGTACCGTATCAGTTTTTCTACTATCCATCTCCAGTTACCGTACAGCTTGGTCGCTGCAAACTTGTAAGGTACAAGGTGAATGACGCAGCCGATGGCATCGTTGTAGCCTATCACGTTACCGTCAACTATCAGGATGCACCTGTCACCTGGCATCATAACTACTGACGCCTTATCATTATACGGAACACGTGACGGTATACAACGAATAAAGCTGATGATGGTGGCCACGCCGTCAGGAAGCATCTCCCACATGACCTTCTTACTCTCACCTTTAGAAAACGGGAGCAGGTATCTGCTCCCGTAGTCCTGTTGCTCTTTAGTACTGCTATAGTAGGGATCTCCGGTAGTATTGATATACTCCCACCCTTCTACTGTAAGACCTACTATTCCGAGGTCCTTAACCATAATACTCCCCTATACGGCCAGAGCACAAACGCCTTCTTCACATTCAGCTGGTTGGGTGAACTGCAGGATATCTTTTGATGTAAGTTTGCTAAGTGCGGTTACTGCTTCTTGGTAGGTGTGTGCCACATCATTGATCATTACTACTGGTAGCTCGTTCTTCATCTGCAGGAGTGCGAGTGCGTCTACTACGCCTGTAGTACGCCAATCCTGGTGATTCTCAAAGTAGCCGGCTGCGCCTGGTTTAAGAAAATCTTTCGCATCCATCTCTTTGTACTGTACATCCATCTCCTCCATCATAGCCTTTACACTGTCGCAATTTGTGCAACCTTCCCGAGTAAATATAGCTACCTGCATACTAAATACCTCCAAATAAAAACGGACAACAAAACAACAAGGTCGTTCCAGCACGACCAACAAAATTAAGTTATCAGAGGGTTAACCTCCAGCCTCCTAATCATAGTCTATAGGGGCCCATAGTCAACAAAGATTATAAGAATTTTCTCATGTTTATTTAGAGTAAATACCTGATAGCTAAAAGAAAGGAAACCGGGGTCCGAAGACCCCAGTTCTTTCTTTATTTGTGGCTTACTTTACCCGGTCCTGAATGGCCTTTTCGCCATCATGAACCCACTCTTTGAATGGGGCGAGCTCTTCCTTATAGAGATCGTAGTATTCCCATCCTTCTATCAGCAAAACAGTTTCACGCAGTGTTATCGCTACGTCCAGTAGCGTCGTGTTGCTGCGGAATGTCATTATTCCGGTGGCCTTATCAAGAGTCATGAACTCCATCGTCTTGAGTGTGAGCATTGCTCCGAATGAGTCAAGCTCATCCTGGTGCTTCTTTTTAACTTCCATGCTGCACTTCCTTTCTTTTATGAACCAACACCAGTGAAATGCCACCTGCGGGGATTGCTCTGCTACATGACCATCCCAGTTTTGTCAACCTGGAATTCGTTGCGGAAACTCTGGCAGCTGTCCGCTATAAGACTACAAGGAATAACCCTGTCGCCGTTTAACTTTGGTTCAAACGTTTCACGGTTAAGCATTTGCACCAGAGAATCCCCATTATCATCGGTGCCGACTAATACACATGGTGCGCCAAATACAAACTTCAAATCCTCAATACCAGCAAAGTTAGCCATAGTTGTCCCCTATAAAAGCCACCCCAAGTGGCAACAATAAAAAATGACACAACTAAATGAATAGGTGTGTCTATTACTAGATCACTACTTTATACTAACGCAATTATCGCTGTTTTTTAGGCAGGTAAAAGTGTGCCCCAGCCGGGAAAGGGGACCGGCCAGGGCACGAGGAAGAGACGCTGGGGATAGTCAGCGCCGTCCTGGGTTTAAGGATTTCTGTTAGCTATGTATGCCGCACGGCCCTTACGTACTGAGCTGCCTGAAGAAACGGCACAGCGGTCGTAGTAATCACCGGCCACAAGTGGCTTACGGCTCTCAATACGTTCTGCACGTCCTGTGACGGTCTGCTTGCCCACGGTCAATGCACCTTTATGAAGTGGATTGATGGCCATAATATTTCTCCTGTCTGATAGCTAAATAAAAAGTTGTACTGTACAAGTTGCACATAGTTTATATCTCTTGAATTTCCAGTCAGATGTCAACATCTCTGTCAGCCACTACAGAATCGCCAGGTGTGCCACCTCCCGTGCATGCGGATACAAACACTCTCGTGGCCGCAGAGTTGTCTTCAGCTCCTGTACTTGGTATTTTGAATGACGTTGCGTCAGAGGCGTCTACAGCACCGTCAGCTGTGATATCAAACACATCAGCCAGGTTTATGGAATCAATTTCAGATGCGTCTACATCGTCACCGGTCCTACTTGGTCGGCGTCTTCCAACGTACCGTCCACCCTTTACACCGATAATAAGTTTCTCTGACATATCGTACCCCTTACCTCCACCGATAAAAGAGCCTCTATGGACTATACACCATAGAGGCTCTTATTTCAACTGTTTTATGTCTGGTAGGTTAAAGGTCAGCCGTTCTACTAGGGCGAGGTGCTGTCACCCCGTTCACCCAAGGAACCGCCCATTCAGCCTTTGATCGCTTAGCTTGTCGTAGAATACCTTCAATCCCAGTGCGTATAAGTAGCACGTTATCAGCTCCTATCGCTTCTGTAGGGACATGTATGGTCTTCACATAAGCCATAATTGAATCAACAAGATAAATGTACTGCGGCTTACCCTTCTTAATCAAAAAGTCGGTAATAGCCTTGCGTACAACGGCAATCGGCAAGTCAGCCATCGAGCCGTCCTGCACAAACTTATCCAAGTCCATAGCGATCTCGATGACTTCAGCTCGTGTCTTGTCAAAGTCCTTCGCTTCGTCCAGGGTCGCCCCTGTAGCTGTTACGCCAAGTGCGTCGCTTAACGCCAGCTTCTTATTCATCCCGGGTGGGTTGCACCCAGCCATTACTACCAGTGCCATCAGGCACACTATCAATCCCTTCACGTTCATACTACTCCTCCTCTTCTAGGCCAGCGACATGCTGCCCTCTTTTGTACAACTTAATAGTTCTTCACAAACCCACGTGCCTTGCGCTCTGCGTCAGCTGCTGCCCGATATGCAGCCATGTTGATTGGGTTGGGTCCGAGTGCTGCATCCCGCCCAGCAGTAGCCAGCTGATTGCCTACCGCTGGTGCTCCGCCGAGACCCCAGTCAGACACCGCCGTAGCCTTCTGACCAGATAGCGCCTGTGCTCTGGGTATGCCGAGCCGTTGCGCCTTCCTTACCTGTGCAGGTCCTATAAAGTATTTACGTAGGAGTTCTCCGCTTGTCCTTCCAAACTTTTGTGCTATTTGTGCTGTAGTTGCACCAAGTGCACGCATCTTAGCAGCAGTATCTACCAGGTCTAATATTCCTACAGCTTCTTTATCGAACATAGTGCTCTCCTACGATATAGCGTAACTTCCCTTCTGGCGATCAGCTAACTCACCAAGTTTAGACTTATTCCAGTTCTCTATCCTGGAGAAGTAGCCAACCACTCTTGACATGTGGTACAGCGGGTTGGGCTCATCCTTGATCGTGAGAATCGGCTCAAGTGTTTCCCAGTCAGCTACCTCAATGTCCACAAGTGGTACCGTGGTAATGACATCCGAGGTAGTGTGTCGTACTGAAAGTGCAGCTTCTTCACCGTCCTTCATGATGTTAATGCCCTCAAGTTCTTTGTGTGCTTCTACGTTACTAAAAAAGTCTTCGATCTTCATGCTTCATCTCCTGGTCCTGGAATTCCCTCACCTAAATCTTCTTCTGTGAACTCTGGCTTATCGAATGCACCAATAAGCTCGATGATCTCTGCGATGTCGATGTGCTTCTTGTGGTCATCCATGTAGCCGAGTCGAATGCCACGTACCTTCGCAGCCAGATCAGGGTGCTCGGCCATCAGCTCATCTGCAGCTTCGGCCATGTGACCCACAGCATACCACTTGTGCGTGGGGTAATCTCCTGTCGCTTCCTCCATCATCAGGATGTCTGCTTGCGCCAGATGTTTCCTGGCACAGTCTAAACATGTCTCTCTCATGCTGTGCTCCTCCAAGCTTACGACGATCTACTGTACACGATCTCCACACTGCCGGCGCCTGTTATTGCAGACATAATAACCTTCACGTCACCCGGGTAGACCTGCCGTATGGCTATGTGCGTGCTCACTGTTACTACGTTCTCCTGTACGAATGCCCACCCGTTGCTGACACCCAGTGCGCCCTTCATGTTGACGTAGGTACGTATCGTTGCGCTGGCGACACCTGTTGGGAGCAAGACTCCCAGCGTCAGCCCATTGTCACGCCCAACGGAGATACCTTCGTTTGCGCTGTCACTGTCGTCGGTGCCAAGTGGTATTACTTCCGCTATGGCTCCGATAGCAGCCTGTGTTGCCACATCAATTGCAGTTATCGTGCGGTATAGCTTAACCGAGCTCATATACGAATATGCGCTTGCGCTCTCTTTCTTTCCTGGCATTGTATGCCTCCTGTACCAAAGGGATATGATCCCATTCAATATACCAACTAAAGGCCCGATATGCAAGTTAATCTCTAACAGCTAAGAGAAGGTGCCCACTCGGGGCACCAACTCTGTTTATTCTAGGTGGTTGAATGGATGATCAGATTACACGCATAACCATGTATAGTGTCCATACATACCCCTTTCATGCGAATCAGTGCAATACGGCTATACTACCGCCGTACAAACCCCATAGTGCAACTGTGGGCCCCCACGGCCCTACTTCCCATTAAGGTGGGTCTACGTATCCATCACCCCTACAGCTTTCCGTATGACGTCCATGACAATCTTACGGTCTTCCTGTGGGCTATCTGGCCTGTGCATGTCAAACCACATCTTGCACATGCCCAGTAACTGCTGTTGCTTCAATCTCTTTACCAACGTGTTCATTGGTAGTAAGTCTGGTTTGTTCTCAAGGATGTCCATCACACGCTTGACTAACATTGCGTGCGCATCCCTCTCCTCGTTTGGCGTGGTGAACAGGTCAAGCAGTTTTTCCATCGGCCACTGAGCCGGCTTCATGTGTACGTTCCTGCTGTTGTGCCCTACCTTGGTGATGGTAAAATGTGTATACAGGTCTGGCAGCTCCTCCTCTACGAAGCATACCATCCCCTTCCCATCGTTGGCGATAACCCACAGGTTGTCAACATTCCTGTCTCTGCGTGCCCACGCCATCATGTCACCTGACGCAGCTGACCCGTACAACGGGTTGCCTGGCTGCTTCTGGTACTCAAGCATGCCCTTCCCGGGGCACGCCAGTAGATCTACTGGGCGAAGTACTACCTCACCCACTCGTGGTGGAAATTTGTCCATCTGTTGTCCCCTCATCCAAGTCCTTCTCCGGCGCATGTAGTTCATCGACAGTGTCCGCAGTCATGTGACTCATGAGCATGCGGCCGAACCGCCCCTGGTAGTTATCGACGTAGACACTCATAACCGCTCGATCATCATGCAGCGGTTGGCTATATCGATGGCAAGCTGCTCCTCTACAGGGCCTGACGCTTCGGAGCTCTCTATTATTGAAAGCATGTTGTCCACATCAACGTAAGCCGTGTTCGCTATGTCAAGCGTGTTATTAGGGTTGTCCCAACCAGCACAACCCTCGTCCACCTTCTCGTCAAGGCGCTTCTTCATCTTCTTAGCGAACAGGTCTACCGCTGCGTGCAACCTGTGCTTCTCTGCTGTTCTCTCTGGCACTTTATTCTCCTTAAAAGTTCATATCGTAAGGTAACACAACATACCCGTCATCTACAGTTGCGTACGTCTCTGCATGTAAGTGAGACACGTGCATAAACATAAAACCTGTTGACCACGGCCATGCCATGGCCTTGAACTTAGCGTATGTCACGTCATCACCGAATGACTTCCTATCCAAAGGAAACTCTTGAAGAAAAGCAAACACACTCTCGTACACCTTGTACGTATACCACGCAGGTGGCT
>Ga0307928_10001570_pt1 | contig 17382 bp, 16 predicted proteins | sample AceLakmetagen232_FD_201815 | JGI IMG/M metagenome (GOLD analysis project Ga0307928, IMG submission 201815) | Saline water microbial communities from Ace Lake, Antarctica - #232 | ecosystem: Environmental > Aquatic > Non-marine Saline and Alkaline > Saline | place: Antarctica: Ace Lake... | reverse complement strand
TGTACTCTGAGCCTTAGCGAACAGAGGAATGAATGGTTCTTCTCTGAATATATCTAATCCTAAATCATCTCTAATCTCATTAGCTGTAGCCTTAGTTCTTTTAACAAGCTGAGTATCAGCTGTAACTTTTCCTTTAGGAATATAGATATTAGCTTCAGGACCTAGTGCCTCAGTCTGTCTCATAATACTAGCTAGAACATCTGAAGCATCAGTATTCTTTTTCTTGATAAGATTATCTAGCCCTGCTATTTCCTTTTCAATCTTAGCTATCTTACCTTGAACAGCAGGAGTAACAGCAGACTTAGGTATAGTAATCTTAGTTCCCTTAGGAGCTGAAGCAAGCATTTGCTTGACGTTAGAAGGTAGTTTATTTGAAGCTGATAACTCATCAGCATGTACTGTTAATAGCTCTGTAATGTCACTAGCTAAAGTCTCCTTACGTTTTATAATGCGAGCTAATGATTTAGTAACTGGAGATTCTATTTGCTTAATAACATCTTGTATATTATCTACAGATTTTAATCCTAATTTTTCAACAGTTCCTATCTTAGCTTTACCTGTATCATCTACAAATCTAGTAATACTAGCCATCAAATCTGATTCTGTTTTTCCTCCAAGTATTCTAGAACCTGCTGCATATTTTTTACTAGCAGCCTCTTGGAATGCCTTAGCTTCTTTTTTAAGTACATTAGGTAATCCTGATCCCTCAAGTATAGCTCCTTTATTAGCTACCCATAAATTTTGTAACTCATCTGATTGTACTGATAACTTCTGATAAAAGCCTTGAGCTTCATCACTTAACTTAATACTTGCATATCTCTCAGGAGCTGCAAGCTTTTTATATATGTTAGCCTCATCAGCTTCTGTGATTATCTTAGACTTCTTTAATCTGTCAAACTGTCTAGCCATTTCAGACAACTCATCCTGCTTACCTCCAACTAAAGCCCTCTCTTCTGCTGATAGATTCTGTATGAATTGGTCAAACTGTTTATTAGCTGAGGTGAATTCCTCTATCTGCTCTAGTGTAGATCCAGCAGGAGCAGCTTTACCTGCTCTGATATCTGGGAGTACACGCTTAATTGGTTGTCCTATTCTAGTTAAAGCTCCAAAGAAACTTTCATCAACTGATTTTGGAGTTAGTGGAATACCTTGAAGTGATTTAGCAAATGGTACATCTAAGGAAAGTAAAGACCTCTCTCCAGTTTTAGCAGCACCAGCTAAGGTTCCAGCAGATTTTAATTTATCAAATAGATTAGCACCTTGAGCTATCTTATTAAGCTTAGCTAAGTCAGCTCCAGAATCAATAGCCTTAGCTAATCTAGCAGCATCATCAAGTTTACCAGCTCCTTTTAAAGCTGTAAGTAATCCAGTAGCATCCTCAACAGAAGTAAACTTTCCAAGCTTAAATGCCTTACCTAATTTAGTAGAAGCACCTATACCTAGGAAGTTTAATGGGTCTAATACTACATCAGCAGCAAAACCTAAAGCAGCTTTACCTGGAGTACCAGTTAGGCCTAAGGCTTTTGATGGTGCAACCTTTTGCTGTACAGCTTGCTTAATACTTAGCCCTGGAGTTAAAGCTCCAGTAGCTGCAAACTGTGGGATTTGTATTGCATCTAAAACATCAGAGAATCCACCTCCTTGAAATAGGTCTTGATCTCTTCTCCTTGGTGCACCGAATGTAGTATTTCCTTTTGATGCACCGAAGGTAGTGTTCTTTGCTGGTTCTCCGAATGTAGCCATATTTATCTTTTATCAAATAGAAAGTCTCCTAAGTCTCCTGCAAATGTTACAGGTCCTTTACTTATATTTGCACCTATTCCTGATATTACACTAGCAATATCTCCAGCTCTTGATGTTCCTGCTTCAGGAGCTATCTCAGGAGCGGGTTGTGGTTTAATATAACTTAACCCTGTTCTTGGATTGTAGTCTAGAGCTACACCTTCGTTAGCAGCTATATCATTTAATCTAGCTAGAGTATTAATAGCTTCAGCTATCTTACCCTCATCTCCAGTTCCTAATCCTAAATCACCAGCAGATTCAATAGCTAACTGAGTGTCTCGTGCTGAATTTCTATATAGAGTAGCAGCAGTATTTAGAATATCAGGGTTAATATCTGTTGCGATACTTCCATCTGAATTAATATTTAAATTAGCATCGCCAGTTCCAGGTCCTGTACTAACTTGATTTAATTTATCTACAGCAGCCTGTAACTTAGCAAATTCTAGTGGGAATTTAGCTTGCTTAATAGCAAACTCACCCTGATCTATTTCTAATCCTCCTAGTCCAATAGTTTCATCTAGTGCTTGTGCTCTAGCTTTAAGTGTAGCAATTCTTTCTCCTGTATCTGGGTCCTCAACTAATCCAGCAGATTCAAGTGCAGCAACTCTTCTATCTAGTCTATCTTTCTCTGAAGCCTGACCAGCAGCAATAGAAGCTGCATTTAGTCCCTCCTCTGTCTTAGCTCTTTCTTCTTTTAACGCTGTTACTTGTAACTTAGCATTACTCAAATTATTTTGATATGCAGATAATGCATCCTCACTAGCTCCTTCAGCTAAAGCTCTCTGATATCTGATGGCAGCAGATTGTTCAGCAGCTAGAGCACCTGACTCAGCTCTTAGTTGTTCATTTAATCTTTCCTCTTCCTCAATAGCTCTAGAAGATTTACCGAATCCAGCAAATGATAATCCTCTTCTTCCAGTTTCTCTAGCTCTATCCCCTTCTCTTTCTAGTTGTGCATTTCTAGGAGCAAATATAGCATTCTGCTCAGCATCAATCTGAGATAATTCAGCAGCTAATTTTTCAGCAGAAGTTCTTTCGGCTACTCCTAGTTCTCTAGCAGCATCAGCTTGTATCTGTTCAGCTAGTGTTAGAGTAGGAGAGTTTCCATAGATACCTCCTCCACCAGTATTACCTCCTCCACCATTAGCTAAAAAGCTCTGGTAGTCTTGTTCAGCTCCTGCATAATATCCACCACCTTGCTGTCTAAGCCAAGCACCTAGGCCCTCTTGAAATGCAGCTTCATTACCTCTATCAAAAGTAGGGGTTGGTGTTGCTACTGCAGGGGGTGGTGTACCTCCACCTAAATCAAAAGCTCCTGGGTTAGGACCATTCTGATATAAGTCGAAGTTCAATGGACTTCTGTTAATAGGAGTTGTTATATCAGGTTCTGATGGAACTGGAACTACAGGGTTTGAAGGTGTAGCTACAGTATTCCTTATACCAGAGACATTGCCTCCTGTTCGGATCATGTCTGCATTGGATAGTGCAGGTTGTTCCAATCTATTAAAGAATCTGTTTACATTCCCGCCTGAGGTGGGGGATGTTATAAATCTATTTGTTGCCATATTATTAAAGTTAAATTATTTGGTTATTGAACTGTTAGAACTGCTAAACAAGCTCCTGATGCAGCATAGTCTGATATTGTATAAGTTACATTTGTTGCATCCATTGATTTTATTGTGAACTTACCTTTAGCAGAACCTGCTACACTTACAACTTGAGGTATAGCGTTTGAAGATGCATAAGTTCCTGATGTTCCTGTATGCCTATGTACTCCTACAACAGTAGTTCCATCATAAGCTATAACTCCATTAGCAGAACCGTTAGCTGTTGTCTCTCCTACATTCCACATCCATTCTATATTTACTAGGCTAGGAATCCTACCAAGTCCATGAGCTATTGTAGTATCTCCATCCCCTGCAAAAGTGATTTGTGCTGATACAACTTTAGTATTATGAATATGCAATGCACTTGCATCTGAACCATCTGTTAATGTTTCAGCTTGAGCACCTGTTATATCTGTAGCTCCGAAGAATGTATCAGCTTCTCCTATATTTGTTGTACCTGATAATTGAGTTATCTCTGTAGTAGTAGCTCCTATCATGCTAGGTATAACAGATAGTGTAGCACCAGTTCCTCCTGTATCTGTACCTGCATTAAATTCTCCTGTAGTAGCTATCTCAACTTTACCTGCTACTGTTTCACTAGCATTTGCAAAAGTTCCTCCTGCTTCTCTAGCTACCCATGCTCCACCTACACCATCATAAGCTGCCCCCTCAGCTGTAGCATAAGCACTCATACCATTGGAAACAGCTGGAAAAGCTGCAACATTAGCATATACAGCATCTGTAATAGGTGTAACAGCTACACCACCACTTTCATCTAGCTTACTAGCAATAGCCTCTTTGATATCATTAAAGTGATTCCAAGTATTTGTAAACCTTACAACTGCTCCACCTGGATGAGTTGTAGCTGTAGAAGCTCCTCCTTCATAAGCAGGTTTTCCTCTAGTAATTGTAAGTGTTGCACTTGATATAGCTGTAACTTCCATAGTTTCCTGAGTAGAAAGTCCTGGATCTACAGTTACATATAAAGTTCCTGATGACAGAGTGAAACTAGGAGCCTCAGCAAGAGTCATTGAAGTTACTGTTGAATTTATACCTGAAGCTAAGGATGTTTCAAATCCATCTTGCCTTGGGTAATTTGTTAAATCTGTCATATCTTTTTAAATTAAATTATAATATTTCATTGTTTGGGAAGAAATCGAATGGCTGTGCTTCTGGTACTAATTGCATTTTAGAAATCACATAAGATGTATTAGCTTTACCAGAAGTTATCTTAACTTTTAGATTCACACCTGTTTGGTAAACAGGGAATCTAGCTTTAAATAAATTAAGTTGTAGCTCCCCATCTACAATGTCACCTCCAGTAAAAGCATATACTCCAAATGGAGCAACGCCAAATGTCATTTCAATAGACTCAGTAGCTCCAGCATAGTTTGACCCATTAATAGTATCAGTAGCTACCTCCTCATCATCTATGATTACAGACATTGTAAGCTCAGCTGATTCTGAAATAAATCCTACAACATCAATCTCTCTGTACTCCTTAGATAAACTAGGAGCATTAAAATTGAAATCTTTAGTAGACATTGCTGTAGCAATAGGAAGCTCATTATCTGAGAATCCAGTTTCCATTTCTACAACGTTTCCTCCATACTCACTAGCAAATAGAACGTGCTCAATTCCATCTGAGTCCTCATAGATACAGAATTCATTAGCATTTATTCCATTATACCTAGTCCACCCCTTGACTAAAGCATCATATACTAGTACAGAGTCATTAAATCCTGCATTGTTAGTATCAACAGCTAGGTAATATTGATTAGTTTTCTCCCAATAAATAGCAGCTGAACTTTCTTGATTTCTCAGTACATCTATTAAGGGCTGTAAATCTTTTGTTAATGGTGTAGCTCTAAGCGAACCTGTAGTTCCTTCTCTTTGTGCTAGACTATATACTCCATTTTTGTCTAGGAATAGAACATCATTTTCTACTCTAGAGATCGATCTGTGAGATTTACATCCTCCAGAGTAATCTAATTGCTCTCTAGATGGAGTAGCAATATTCACATCGTAAGCTGAATTGTCTTTATATACTATCACTATTGGTCCAAGATTAGTTAATCCTGTTATGACCTGACCATCATCTTCCTGTATGTCTACTGTATTCCCATAAGAATACATCTCAGCAGGAGCTGATCCTGTGTAATATAAGATTGATTCTGTTCCAGAAACTCCAGCACAATATCCTACATCATTAGCAGCAAGCATATATTTAGGCTTCTGTGTATCTCCTCCAGTTCTTTCAGTAACAAGAGTCCCATTATAATCTAGATAGTTATCTGTACCATTAGAAAGATAGAGAACATCAGTATAGATTAAATCTCCTAGTGGTAGATTATCTGTAAGGCCATTCTTTATCATCTCCCAACCGGAAGTAGTTTCATCATATTGGAATATTGAAGTACTACATCCAGCTATCAATCTTCTAATTCCTGTACTATCTTTCCAAAATTTCAGAGAGTGAACTCCTGAAACATTTGTAGAAGAGTAACAATTAATAGAGTCAATTAGTAAGTTAAGCTTATCAGTATAGCCAGCAGTATAGGTAACTTGTAATCTGAAATAATCCACAGAAGAATCATCAGGGGTACCAGTATCAGTAGCATCATCGAAATCTAAATTTATAAAGTTATTAGAAGCTTCAGTAAGCGTTTCTAAGGTCCATTCATGATAGTTGGAACTATCTGACCCTAATTGTATTTTAACGGCTGTAAGGTTCGTATTGAAAGAAGCAGGGACATATAGCCAGAACTTTAGGAACCCATTAGCTGATGAACAGTCTATAGTTCCTATACTAGCATTTGTTAGAGTTGCTTTATTCTCAGCAGAAGCTGATACATCAATATCAAACTCTACAGAGTTAGTTCCTCTTATAGCTGTACCCTGAAGTATATTAGCTGCATCATCTGTAGCTGCATAATCAGTTACAGCATTACAGTTATTAATAACTACAGCTGTATCAGGAATTGCAGCACCAAAGTTCTTGATACCTCTCCTAGCAACCAATCTCTTAGCATCATCATAAAACATATTTGTAGCTAGAGATAACTGATTATCTTCTATAGTTGTATCATCGTTGAGATTAAGACCTCCGGTGAAATCGTTGATTTCTATTGGTTTAACTTTTCCCATTTATTAATATTTGTTAGGTTGTCTCATTGTAAAGAATGCTTGATCGTTCCACCCAAGCTCACGCTTCATTCTATTTTTAGCTCTGTTATATATTTGGAAAGCTTGATTAGCTTTATCTTCCCTACCAGATAGAACTGTCCAAGCTTGCCATTCAGCATATAGCTCATAAACAAACTGGTACTGGTTAGGCACAACTGAAGTAGCAGAATCTGTAGTTAAATCTGTAGAAGCTATCATATATAAGTACTTGATATATTTATCTACTATCTGAATACCATCTATAATTATTCCATTCATACTTGAAATTCCATTTTCATATCCTAGTCTTACCTTTAAATATCCCATAGCTGATAAATCTGGAGAACCAGTCTGAGCTCTCTTAATTGTAGGAATAAATATTCTATTCCATCCTGTTGTATAAGTATTACCTTGAGCAGTCTTTTTGTAGTTTCTTACCTTATAGTAATTACTAGAATCAGAACCAAAGTAGACTGTTACCTCATCAAAGTAAGTTTCATCTGGTAAATATATCCATACGATTACACCACCTTGATTCAAATTCACAGCAGAGATATCTACAGCAGTCATATCAGAATTATAAATCTCAGCATTATCAGCAACTGTAGCTGATGGTGCTAGATTAAATGATACAGCTCCTGTTCCTTCTTTGTATGTACTACTTGTTCCAACTCCTGTTGCTTCTATTGATCCTGCTGTCCAAGTTCCATCTCCATCAAAGGTGTCCATATTGTGAAGTGTAGTATATGTAGCAGCATTCTGATATCCAGCATTATAGAAAATGTTTTCAGCATAGTCATCATATCTACTAGGAGTTCCTGAAGCATTATCTACTGGAGGATTAGTTAAAATTCTAGCCATATCCCCACCTGTTGAAGCCCAAAAATCTTTAAATTGTTTGATGTGTTTTGAATAATAGTTCTCAGGATTATCCTTATCTGACCTTATAATCTCAGATAGATTATTATCAATAGGAACAACATAGCCTGTAGTTTCCTGAAAGCTCCATTGAACATCTGGATCATTAAGTAATTCCCTCTGACCATCATTCAAGAATCTATCTAGAGTATCATCGGACCACACCTTACCATTCGGATCTATCTTCAACCTATCTCTAAGATTATCTCTATTTGTAGCTAAGGTATTTCTACCACTAGCTGTGGTAGTAGCTGTATCTTCTGAATCATAATAATCTACTGATATAGAAGCCGTAGGTGCATCATCTAATGTTACAGTATTACCTGATGTTGCCGGAGCTGTTTCATATATAGCACCATCTACCCAGATATCATCTATCTGGAATATGGTATTGGCTAATGTGAAAGTTTTATTTGCTCCATCTATTGTTCCACTAGGAACTTCTTTGGAATAAAATGCCATATTGTTTTAGTTAAATTCTTAGTTGGAGACTCTTGTGAGTCCCCTCAAAGACTTTTACTTTTTAGTCTTTTCTTTTGGTAAGAGTTCGCTCAAGGCTCTGTGTTCTCCTTGTAAGCGTATAAGCTCTTCCTTATAAACCTGAAGTTGTCGATTCTCTTCGTTCACTTTCTCTTGCAGAACTTGTGCTTCTGCTTGAGTTTTTTTGAACCTAGCATCGACCTCTTTGAGCTTATCTTGAATTTCTTTACTCATTTTATGAGGGGTTAGTTATTAAAACATTGATAGAAAACCTGTAGCTGTAATTGGTACTGTCCACGTTACTGATAGTAGAGGTTCATTTGAGCCAGTATCAGCAGCATTCCACCTAGCATAAGCAGAAGCTCCACTTGACCAAGTTGGCTCTGCGTTATCTATATCACAACTTAGTAATACTCCAATATTAGTAACACCAGTAACATCAACTGCTGATTTACCAGTAGTGTTAAATGTAAAAGTATTGTAAGCACTTGTACTCCACGACCCTAAATCAATATCAGTAGCATATCTAGTAGTTCCAAATGTATCATAATCTCCATTTGCTATTGTTGAATCGGAGGCAGGAGAAGCACTAACAACTCCTACTAATTGTGCCATAGCATCTCCCACAGCGTTACCATATAGATTTAATGAAGTAGCTGTTACTGAGTTACCTGTTCCTATACTTGAGGTATCAAAATTAGATATAGGTCGTGTTAATCTATTATAAACATCTGTAGTTGTTGTTGCTGAAAGTTGAGCAAGGTTATTAACACCTACTACATCTGTACCATTTCCATCTGCTGTATCGTGTATAGTAGTCCAACTCTCTGTTATTAAAGTCCTCCTAACCCATCCATCACAAGGGCTATTAGCACCAATGGCAGATACAAATATCTCTGTTACTGTAAGTGTTAAGCGAGGTTCGTTAGAGCCATTATCAGCCATATATGAGCGAAGAGTTGAAGCGTCTGAACTTGACCACGTTAGCCCTGTTTCATCATCGAGAATATCCCAACTTAACTGACCACCAAAGCTAGAAACACTAGTCTTACTTATATTAGCTTCTCCGCTAGCATTGAGAGTAAACACATTATACTGCGAGGTTGTATAGCTTGCGTAAGCGATTGATGCGAAGGAAGTAGTCGCAAACGTTCCATAATCAGCATTAACAATATCGTCTGTAGTGGCTGGTGAAACTCCACTTATATGAAAGTCGGGAGAACCAAGAGCATTTCCTTTAGACGGAGCATAAAGAGAAAGTGTAGCCGCAGTTAGTGTATTTGCACTACCTATAATAGAAGTATCAAAGTTGAAGATTAGTCGTGTCATTTTTTGATACTGGTCAGACGTTGCTGTAGATGTTAAGCCAATTTCTTCAGTTGAATTTGATTCATAATTAGTAGTACCAGCTCCAGCCCTAAGAGTAGAAAAAGATTCGTTAACACCATGTCTTCCTACATGTCCATCACAAGGGCTATTAGCTCCAGCAGCAGGTATCAAACTAAACGAATCATACCCAAAGTTTAGATTAACCTTTGTTAATCTAAATAAAGAATCTAAAGAGTGAAGTGTAGCCCATACTGGATAGAACCATTTATGTAATTTATAAGCATATTTAGTATATCCAAATATGTGCATTTGTTTCTCATTTCCATTATTACCAAACTCAATACCATTAGGATGTATATATGTTATATCTTCCTGAGTATCGTATTTCTCAACTCTCATCATCTTTCTGAATAACCACTTAGCTTTACCATTTAATAGTGTAAGTAGTGGTGCTTGAAATTGCTCAAACCATTTAGCATCGAATACTGATTGCCAAGTTACACCTTGCTTGATCGCAATATGTAATCCCCAAAATACTGGAGCTAAGTTATATATCTTTCTTGAGTATTTATTTACTCCTATGAAGTCTGCTGTCACCTCTTTGCCATCATAATTGTAGAATACAGCGTTAGGTTCTATATAGTTAATCTTTTCCTTCCTAGTAATATTTAAAGACTTCCTCCAAAAGTATTTAATCAATGGAGTGTTATTCAAAAAAGACATCAGTTTATAGTGCTTTTTAAACCACTTCTTATCGAAATACTCTGATTGTTGTTTTGAATACTTATTCATTATTATGTTTCATTTGCTACTGCAACACAACCCCATTTTGAGGTTACTGTGTTATAAATAAAGCCTACTGTTAATAGTTTTGAAATTACTGTTGTTGTTGGTAATACAGCTCCTGCATCCTCAAAGTCTGATCCCCAAGCTATTGCCCTAGCTGTACCATCATCTTTAATTCTAAATAGAATCTTCTGAAAGTTTGTTTCTGTACCAGACATATTCACATCAGTAATCGCAGCATCTTGAGCTGTAATTGTTACTGCATCGTAGTCATCTGAATCAATATCAGGTGTAGCATCTGAGGTAAATGTTTTTACTCTTTCTGTAATTCTCTTATTAGTAAGTGTTTCAGTTCCAGTTAATGTCACATCTCCTGTCGCATCTTGCCAACTAGCATCTGTTCCATCAGTCGTTAGAACCTGTGCATTAGTTCCACTAGAACCATCTAAATATCCTACTGCTATATCTGTACCTTGCCATACTCCTGTTCCAATAGTTCCTACTGTTACTAAATTAGCAGCACTTGTGATACTAGCTTGAGTAGCTTGAGTTGTAGCTGTGTCAGGTGCTAGTCCTGTTATAGTTGAAACTGTTGCTGATTTTAGGTTAGCAACCTCTGTTGTACTAGCCACAACCAAAGGAGCTGTACCAGTTGCAATATCTGAAACAAATTGAGTACCTGTAATTGTATAAGCACCTACATCCCAGTTTGCAGTTAAAGGTATTGTACCATCTGCTTTTAAGTCACCAGTTCCGCTAGCATCTTCAAAGCTAGGTGCAACACCTGCTCCTCCTGAAGTTAGAACCTGTCCGTCTGTACCTATAGCTATTTCACCAAATGAAGTAGTTGTAGCTTGATAGGGTATTAGGTATTGAGTCCTAGCGTATGTGTTTTGAGTATCAGGAGCTAAGCCAGTTATGGTCGTTACTGTCCCCGCACTACCACTACAATTACCAGTTACGTTACCAGTTAAAGCACCTGCGAAGTTCGTATCTGCTGTTATCACTCCTCCATCAATTGCTCCTGCTCCAACATCTATACTTGTAAACCCACTTGTAATTGAACCTGCGTTTAAAGCTCCTACTGTTGTTAAGTTAGCTGTTGTGGTTATATTAGCTTGTGTAGCTTGAGTAGTTGCCGTATCTGGAGCTAGACCTGTAATTGTAGTTACGGTACCTGCATTACCAGTTATATCTGTTAAGTCGTCAATAGTTTCTAAGGCTGTTTGTACATCTACATCAGTAGCACTTAGAATACCGTCAAAGTTTGTTGTATCTACACTAACATCTGAAGCTATACTACCTACACCACCAGTTCCACTAGTTCCACCTTTAACAGTTCTTAGGTCTAAATATAAACCTCCGTCTGTGTCCATTTCTTCTAAATCTCCATTTCTTTTAACTATATAAGCAAAAAGGAATATATACTCAGGACTAGGTAGCCCGTCAGTAATTATATTATTTCTTTCTGTTTCAATAGCGTCCCTTGCATTATTTCTACTTGAATAACCATTTTGCCCTATAATCTTTTTAACAGGATAATCTCCTGTATCGGGAGTTGCTATTATAAAATAAATCATATAATCAGTTGCAGCAGCACTCTGAGTAAGCTTCCAATCTCCACCGTCATTTTCATTGTATACTACATCGGCAGTTCCATTTTCAAAACCATATAGATTATCTGGTGTTGTAGCAGTCCACTCTCCACCAACACCAAATTTATATATAAATGGTGCAGTAGCTTGTAAGGCTATTATGTGTCTTATATCTTCATCCCAGAAGTACCCACTTGTAGTTCCTGTAAATGTTGTAGTTCCGTCTACAAACCCAGTAACACCAATCCCGTCTTCATATCTAGCACCATAAGTTAAATGATTATATTGATGTGTTGCTGAACTCATTCTATAACCATGCAATTCGTTTCCTACAAAACTAGTTCCTGCTGTTACATTATAATATACTAATCCTGTTATTGCATATTCATAAAAAGCTGCACTTGGTATAGCACTTTGCTCTACAGATTGCAATGTTCCATCAGCATCAAAGTAAATATAATATGTTCCAGTTGTATTATCTACAGTAACCGTTTGTGATGTGGTTTTAACCACTTTTTTACCAGTAGTCCAAAAACTAAAGTTTGAACTTCCACTTTTAACTGAAACAGTAAACACTCTAGTTCCATTATTAAACGCTAAATCTGGTAAGCTTGTTGAGTCTTGCAAGTCATAACCATTTTTACTATTTAATTCTCCTAATTCTTCTAAAGCACCCTCTACGTCTGTTGAAGTATAATATTCTTCTGTATCAGTAATTGCAATATCAGTAGCAACTATACCTGTAGGAGTTGTTAGTGCAGGGCTTGTTCCAAACACTAAAGCTCCACCCCCTGTTTCATCTGATATTACTCCAGCCAGTTCCGCAGAAGTGGTTGCATCTATATTAGTTGAATTTAAAGCTCCTATCTTAATATTAGCTGTACCATCAAATGATGTACCACCAATTGTTCTTGCTGTTGCTAGAGCTGTAGCCGTACTAGAATTACCTACTAAGTCAGCTGTTACCACTCCATCCTTAATCAAAGTTCCATCAATAGTAACACCTGCTGTTGCAGTAGTTTCATCAATGGTATCTGTAGTAATCTTTTGTCCTGCTGTGATAATAGCATCAGTAGCACCACTTGTATTTCCATTAGCTAATACCTCTCCCCATGTATCAACAGTAGCAACCTGAGTATCTACATAAAGCTTAGTAGCCTTTTCTGTTGGTACTGCTGTATCTGAATCTCCTGCTAATGTTCCATCAGTAGAAAACTCAGTAATAGCATTTACTAAAGTTATACCTGAGTCTTTTATTAAGACACCTTCTACAGTTACACCTGTTCCTGATCCTGTCTCATTAATGGTGTCAGTTGTAAGTATATCTCCAACTGTCATTATAAGATTAGTACCATTTGAAATGTTACCAACACCTAAAACTGTTTCCAATGGAGCACCCCCAGCTACTGTATCAGCATATAACTTAGTACAAGCATCAGTATTACTAACCGGAGCTGGAACACGAACATAACTAGCACCTATAAGGTCCCAATTTTGGTCAGTAACTTTTAACCTATTAAAGTAAATTGTATCTAATCCTGCCATATTATTTTAAGTTAGTACCCCCTTGTTATTCTTTTTCCAAACTCTACAGTCTTTCCTAGAATTGAATGTTTCTTAGCTGCTTCACTCGCACCCTGTTTAACAGAAGATATAATTTCTCTCATAGCTGCCTTCTGAGTAGAGGATTGTTTAGGTTTAAGCTTAGCACCATATTCCTGCATTTTTTTATCATAGCTAGATCCAGCCTTAGCTGTACCACCATAATAATCATTATATTTTGTTGCCATTATAATATTGTATTAATGTATAAATTGATGTAGGCCATTGTGTGAGGTATCAGGATAAGTCCTAATAAAGCACCTACTACAGCCGTTAGAACTGTGGCAACTAATCCTGTTAATAAGGTTTGTACCCACTTCTTAGCATATTTTTTATCAGCACATTCAACGAATTGTTTAATCCATTTAATGTCTGTGTGCATTTCAGCTACGAGCGTTGCTTGAGTTTTCTGAGGCATAGTTATTTAGTTTAAGCAGGACCATAAGCGAATGATAGGCTCTTAGAACCTGAAGCACATATAGCATTAATAGGACCTGTACATTGATTATTAGCATCTATTTTATAAGTATCTGCTGAGGCAGTAGCTACAACAGGGCTAATGCGAATACCTTTTCCTTGAACAGCAGCACAACCAATTCCTAGAAAAATCTCCTCATCGGAGTCATTACAGAGCACAACCCATTTTCTATTTGGGCTAGTTGCAAGTACAACAGTTGTAGTTGCACCTACAGCTACATTGCCTACTGCTCCATCTCTTGTTAAATCTGGCATAATATTATTTGGTTAAATTATATTTCCCTAAATTGGGGGGATTTCTCCCCCCTCTTATTAAATATATTGTATCAAAACTCTTCCTATAATCCTAACTCAGCAGCTAGAACTTCCTTTTTCTTACCAAAAGTTTTGATTCCTTTTTCTTTAGCTATCTCTTTTAATTCCTGATAAGACATACCAGCTCCTGCTAAAGCTTCAGCAGTAATAGGTTGCTCATTCACTATAAGAGTTTTTACAATCTTCTTATCTGCGATAGCTTTCTTAGCAACTACAGTAGCTTGCTTTTCACCAGCAATCTCTTCTTCAGTTGCAGCCCTCCAACCATATTCAAATTTTCTACCTTTTTTATCTTTGCGTGGATTATCCCACAACTCAGGTGTTAGAGCCACTACGACTCCCCCTGGATTTACAGCCCATACTGTTTCCATATTATATTTATTAATTAATAAAGTCATTCAGAGAGCCGAGTAATCGACTCCCCTCTGATCCTACTAAGTAGTGCAAGTGACAGTAATTTTACCACCATCTGTGACTGCAACAGTCATAGCTGAAACAGCTGAGCCTGTTGTTAGAGTCATGGTAACCGCTTGGTCACCAGTTTTATCATTAAGATCTCCTGCGTATACAGTTGATGCCATAATTTTTAGATGGTTATAAAATTAAGTTTTCACTAAAACTCCAAAGTCGTCACGCATCTCTTTAACTCCGTAGATAGTATCTACAGTTACTTGAGTTGCTAATTCTTCAATTCTGTAATCAGATTGAGTCCTTGGTGATTTCTGCATAGCAAGAGCTAGACAGTCTTTGTGAGCTAGGATGTTTGAAGTATTATCTACTGATTTAAGTATGTTTGTAGACATGTATGTTGGAATACCATAAAGTTCTCCGATCATACCTGTTTCTACTCCCATAGACTTTTTGAAGTCCATAGAAACATATCTATCAATATCTAATAGATCACGTTTAACGTCTGGGCGGAAAGCGAAGAAACGATTGTCTTGAGGTGCATCTGCAAGGTCAAGTAGTTCAATAGAATCTAGTACCACATCAGATGTGATAGCAGTATTGTAAGTACCTTTAGTTTGAGATAAACCTGTAGCTAATGCTGCGATAGAACTATCAACAGCCTTTGCGATTCCGTAACCTGCTTTACCAGTAAATTTAGACATTAAGTCGTAAGAAGATTGTGTCTTAACAATATCTTCTAGTAGGAAAGTAATTTCCTTGTGTTGGTCGATATCAATATCAACCTTAGATTCTGTGTTTGCCTGTGGTGAAGTACTAGTACCAGCTACCTTGTCTTGAGCAGTAAAGTCTGAAAGATTTGGAACGTGGATTGTGTCTCCAGCTGCAGAAACATCTGCATCAAATCTCCATACTAGATTTGCAAGAACTAAGTTAGCCTCGGCAGCAGCAATCACTTCTTTTGACCAAATTTCAGGAATGAAATTGGCAGCAGTTGTAACAGTTGTATTAGCCATATTTTTAATTGAGGTTACTTAGCCCATTCAAGTGCAAGGTGGAAGTATGTAGTACCTGTAATTGTTGCTCCAACGGCTTGTGCATGTGACATAACAATGTCATCTCCTTTTGAGAATTCAATGTAAGAGTCACTATCTGATGTTAATGCTTGAGTAGTTCCTACAGCTGTTAAAACTGTAGAGTCTGGAGTAGATGATGAAACAGTTACTCCTCCTACTAGAACATAAACGATAGCAGCTGTAGTGCTTGCAGCAGTTACAATTTCTCCAGCTCTGATATAACTCTCATTAATGAGAAGTTTTCCAGCGAATGGAGCTGTAACTGTTTCAGCAGTAGCAGCAGATGCAGACAAGTCAGAGGCAGCAATTGATTGGTATACTTGCTTAGCCATAACTTTGAAAGGGTTATTATTTATAAAGTCCCATCGGTCATCGCTTTTAGAATTTCAGTTTTACGCTTAGCGTATTCTTCAGTTCCCATAGCAGCGATTGACTCTCGGGTCAATTTATTCCCTCCTGTTTTAACTCCACTTTTTGGTGATACACCTACCACTTTTTTAGAAACAACTTTGGGTTTATCAGCTTGTGAGAATATGTCTTCATAGATTTCAGTCATACTAGCTTGGGTGTAAGGTACTCCCATGCTTGTAAGGCCTGTAGATCTAGATAGAGACTTCACAACTGATTCCTGTTTAACGTCCATACCCTTGGTTTTAAGAGACATAATCTCATTATTATCCGCGATTTGTTGGTTAAACTGGTCCGCAGTCATTATCTTATTCTTGCGAATAAAATCTTGGATCTGCTTATCTTCATCGCTCAAGTCCTGCTTAGGTGCAGAAGTCTCACGTTTTAGATTAGCAAGTTCCTGGGTTTTCTTGGTGTAATCTTCCTGACGCATGTGTCCTTGCTTCCACTCCTTAACTTGTGAAAGTAGTACTTGTTCGCCATCTAACTCAACAGTTGGCTCCTCTTGGGTTGGCTCTACTGGTTGAGGTTCTTCGCTAGTCTCCCCTTCAGGAGAAACGATTGGTTGGTCTGGAGATGAGTCCTCGGTTTGAGGTTGCTCAGTAGACTCCGTAGTTTCTTCATCTAACATAGTGTTAAAAGTTTAAGAAATAAACTGAGACCGCCCTAGCGGGGGGAGTTGCTAGAGCGAATTCAATCTATTTTATCCACTTACTAAATTTACAAGAGCGGCAAACAATTTATTTATAGCCTCGATGTCTGCTGTAGTTTTTCGGGCTTTTACAATTTGGTTATCTTTAACTTCCTTATATAGTCTATTTTTTAGAGAGTCTCTTTCTGCGTTCAACCAGTCCTCAACATATCCCCAAGCTTTTGATTTCAGCATTCCTGATACAGCTCCTTTTTGAGATTCAAGCTGATTAGATTGCTTCATTACTTCAGCATTGTACTGAACCTGAGCAGTCTGAATACTTTTGTGTTCCTCTGTTTGTCTCAAAAATACTTTGAGCTTATCGATATCCATTATACATTTTGGTTAACTGGTGGGATTGCATCTATAGGTGGACCTTGTGGTGCTCCTCCTGGCATACCTCCTGCTTCCATACCTGGCATTTGAGGTTGTTGTTCATTTAGATGGTCCTGAGGATTTTTAACTCCTGGGAACCATTTTAGAATTTCAAGATAATTTTTATCTAGAGCAACTGGAACTCCGGCATTGTGATACTGAAGAGAGATGTTACCCATAGCAATCGCATTGTTTCTTTTATCTTCCAGGGTATCGAATCCTGTAGAACCTGCATCAACTCCAACTTCAACTCCGTCAGCAGCATCTTCAAATACAACTGGGTTCACTTGTAGGAATTGGTCTCCTTCATCTGAGATACTTCTGATGATAATGTTCTGGTCTCCAAATACAGATGTAATATAAAGCAT
>Ga0307928_10001568_pt1 | contig 17390 bp, 26 predicted proteins | sample AceLakmetagen232_FD_201815 | JGI IMG/M metagenome (GOLD analysis project Ga0307928, IMG submission 201815) | Saline water microbial communities from Ace Lake, Antarctica - #232 | ecosystem: Environmental > Aquatic > Non-marine Saline and Alkaline > Saline | place: Antarctica: Ace Lake... | reverse complement strand
CCATTCGCCACCATCAGTCAAAGTATCTTCGTCAGTGTTTTCAAAGTAAGTACCGTATTCGTGTTTCGGTATCAAATCATCACCGTCAGCTAAAATGTATATTTCATCTTTTTTAAAAGTCTGGGTAAGTGTTTTTATTAATTTCATAATTTTGTCTTTTAAAACCGCCCAGTATATAACACCGTATAGCATTAAGGCAGATAATACGAGTAGTATAACCGCTAACGTATGTAACGCTGAACGAATATCTACAGGCGGTAACCGCCGCATTATGGGGGTACAGGTTAAGTAGATTAGTTCCGCTAAGATTAGCGGCAGAAAATACGTTAAGCATCCTTTAGCGTTGCACTTCATTTCTTTCGAATTTTAAATGTTTGCTTTTGGCTTTTCGTTTGTCGGCTATGCGGACGATATTACGTTCCGAAAAGTTAGCCGTACCTGCTGCTACTTTTGCCCGTAGAGCTTTAAGGGCTTCGCACTTATTCTTTTCCATAATCTTAATTTATTTCGAGGTCGCAGCCCTGTAGCTCGTTTAGTTTGTTTGCTATTATTTCGTCGGCGTCCTGCTCTTCGTCGTTAGGGTCTTCGCAGTCTATCGCCCCTAATTCACTTATGAAATTTTCGAGAGCTTCTACACGTTCGCCCAATAGTTCGCCTGTCGGGGCGTCCTGTAGAGCTTCGGGCATATTGTCGCGGCTTTCCTGCGTTTCGTCTCTAAGGTCTTCTGCCGCCTGTATAGCGTCTGCTTTAAGGCTTTCTAACTCTTCGAAGTCGGTAGGCTCTACGTCGTTAAGACCCTCTAAAATACCGTAGCAGGTCTGCTTATAAGTCGACTGCGTTAACTGCGACTGCTTCGGGTAGGTTGTACTAATTCGCTTACCGCCGTATCTAAACGTCCAATAGTAGTAAGTTTCGCCCGCCTTAACTATTACGCGGTCGTTTTCGTTAGCAGGTTTAGACCTGTCTAAACGCGTCTTACTCTTAGTCTTAGCGTCGGGCACTCTTAGCCCTGTTTGGTAAATGTCTTTTCGTGCCTTTTGTGCGTGTACGCGTGGCATATTTTTAGGTATTAAAGGTTAGTACTCGTTATAAAATTCGTTATTATATACGCCCTCTATTTTAGCGGCGGGCATATTGACCGCTTCGCCGCAGCCTTTGCGCTTCCATACGCAGCCGTCTAAGGCGTCTACTACGTCGGTTATCGGCTCGTTAACGTCGGTAGTAATACCTAAGTCTATGTCGGTTTTATTCGCTGCGCGCCACTCGTAAAGCGGGTATCTATTTATGCAGTTAGTGCAGTCTATTACGGGGTTATTCATTTTTTCAATTTTAAGCGGTTTGTATTGGTATAAGTCGTAAGCCATTGCAAGCGAAAAAGCGAAGAGCAACGCGGCTATTAAGTGCATAGTGCCGCTTACGCCTATAGGCTCTTTACTTATTAGCATTTCGGCTTTTTAGGTTAAACGTCGGCTTCTGCCCTTTAGCTTTTTTCTTATCGGCTATGCGGACGATATTACGTTCCGAAAAGTTAGCCGTACCTGCTGCTACTTTTGCCCGTAGAGATTTAAGGGCTTCGTACTTATTCTTTTCCATTTTAATCGTTTTTAAATGCTTCTATTTTGTGTCGTACAGTAATGCGGGCTACCTGCTTTTCGCGGACTAATCGCATAGCTATAAAGTATTCGTCGTCTATTACGCTTACGTGCATTTGAGCTATCGAGGCGTTAAATAGTTCTGCCTCTGCTAACTCTAACTCTGCCTCTAATACTGCCTGCTGTGCCCTGCGCTCTTCGGGCTTACCCTGTGCCATTGTAGCGGCCTTACGCAGAGTAGTTAGCGTACGTCTAATGTCGTACGGGTCGCGATGTATCGGAAAGCCCTCTTCTGTCTTTTTCATCTTCTGCCTATTTCTGTTAATCGCCTGTTTATAGCGTTGTGAATTTCGCGCGCCGTATCGCATTTTTTCGGCTTCGTTAGCTGCTGCCTCTTCGCTTCTACGACGTTCGTAAAGTCTTTGCCCGATTGTATCATAAGCTTTTCTGCCTGTTCTAATTGTCGTAGGTTTTTACAGCTCATAATAACTCTACATAGGTATATGCTCGAATTTTCCATAGGTTAGGCGTTAGGGTTCTTTTCCACGAAGTAACCTTCGGGCTTTATAGGTTTCTTAGCTAACGCTTCGTCTGCTTTTCTTAGGTCTAAAAAGTTAATAGCCTGCGACCCGTTGTAATCGAGGCGCATAGCTTCTTTTGCTTCATAAAGAGCCTGTCGAAGCTCTGCGTTTTGGTTCTGTAGTTCCTGCATATCTTTAATCGTGTTTGCGTTCATTTTTCGTTGTTTCTAATTGACTGCGACAAATATATAAACGTTTTCGTTAACCGAAACACTTTTTTTTAATAAAATCGCTAAAGCATTGATTTACAGCGACTTTAATTTACTCTTCTTTTCGCCATATTACTTTTTCGGCTACCTCTTCTAAATGCCCTAAAGCCTCGAATATATCGAAGCAGTCGAAGTACTCGCCCTCTTCGTTAACCCACTCTAAACCCTCTATTTCTACATTAGGCGGGGTAGGGGGCTGCCCGCTACCGTCGGGGTAATATCTTCTGCCTTCGTCGCCTGCTTCGTAGTTAAACTCTACCCGAAGCCGTAAGCCTTTAAACTCTATTTCGATAGTTTCCATTTTGCTAAATTACAAAATATTTAGAATACGCAAAGGTTTACCCGAAAAAGAAGCCGACTTTTTACGGTCGGCTACTTCTATTTTCCGAAGTATAAATTACGTCTAAGGTTAACGAGTACGGCGTAGTTGTTACGGGTATCGTAGTTAACCTCTGCGCCGTACTGCCACCCTTTACGGTTCATAATACCAACTTCTAAGCCGAATACCGCGCCGTTAAATTGGTTAGCTAAACTGTCTACCGCGTGCATACGTGCCCCCGCTTCTAAGCCGAAGTAAATACTTCTGCGGGGTGGTAGTGTTATTTCGTTCGTTATAGTATTCGTTACTACGGTCTCTTTTTGGGGTATTTTCCAAAAGACCCCGAAAGTAGGTCTACCCGCTAACTCGCCGTTAATCGGCAGGCTATAAGCGAGCTTAAAGCTGTCGGTTTCGGTAGTGTCTACGTAAGCTCTAAAAGCGTAGTCGGCTCTATACGTGCTGTCGCAGTCGTTTAAAGCCCCTGTAAGATACTCTGTCGCGCCTTTGTACTCGTAGAGGCTGTCGGCCGTAGAAACGCCGTCTAAGGGCTTTAAAACAGGTACTACCCACTTCTTAGCGGCTAACTGCTCTTCATAATAGGCGACCGTATCGCCTAAGACGTTCTGCCATTCGTTAACGTAAACGAACTTATAGACCGTATCGGTAGCTGTGGTAGTAACTACCGAACCGCCCGAACCACCTACAGAGCCGCAGCCCTTACAGCAGAAAAAGAGGGCTATAGCTAAACCGACTATAATAAGCTCTTTATACCATTTTTTAAGAAACGGGTAGAAGTCTTCTAAAAACCATTTAGTAGCCTTAATTACGGCTAAAGGGGTGGTTGCTAACATCATTAAGGCTTATATAGTTCGTAGTGGGGGGCGTCGTCAAAGCGTTGGTCTAACAATATAATACCGTCTTTGTCCCAATTACCGCCCCATCTTACTAAGTGGGTAATAGTTCCCATTTCGTAAAGCTCTTTAGAGCAGCTATCAATAACGCCTGCTATGTAAGCTAAAGTCGGCATATCGTAAGCCATTTTCTTACGCGTTTCATAGTCGGGGTGGTAGCCGTAAAGGTCTACAGCCATAGCTACGGGGCGTTCGTCCGTTACTACGTGCATAGCCCGCGCTAAGCTTTCGGGGTTTCGGGGGTCTAATTTACTCTTACCCTGTAAAAAATATTCTAACTGTAGGTCGAATAGTCGCGCGCCCTCTGCTATGCCGAAGTCTACAGTAGAACGCGCAGAAGCTAACATAATTACCGCGATTAAATCGCCGTGGCAGGTATTCAATTTATCGAGGCTTCGCGCCCCTAATTTGTGTAGCATTATTTTAACTTTAATTCGTTCTTAATTAGTATCAGCTTATCGCAAAACGTTACCCGTTTTTCTTTAATAAGAGCTTCTGCCCTGTACGATTTATGGTAAACGGCTGCAGGGGTAGGTAAGCCCATACCTTCGGCTAAAGCAGAAGCAGGGCGCAGTTTAAGAACTCTAAGCCCTATGTATGCTGCCATACTTCGAAGGTCTCTTAAATTGTCGCTAAATTCTGTTTTTGCCTGTTTTTGAGTTACCCCGAAAGCATTACAGCAGGCGACTAAAACGGGCTTAAACGCTTTAGCGGCGTCTACCTTTTTGTCGGTTCTTTTTGTTGCTTTTGGAATTAGTAAAGCAGCGACTACCGAAGGCGGTTTTTTGCCGTAGTTATCTTTTACTGCCGCCCTAATTTTCGCGTCGCTTAGACTAATCTTTTTCTTAGAAAGCTGCCGCTTTAATCGGTTCGTATATGCTGGTTTATTCATTTTCTTTTAGAAAGTTTTTGCAAACATATAAATTTTTTCAATACAGCAAAAGGTTTATTTTTTTAAAGCGTCTTAATTTTTAACCACCCCGTAGAGACTTCGCCGTATGTACCTGCGTCTACGTTTTTTAAGCTGTGCATATCCGTAACGCGGTCGTACCCGACTATACGGTAGGTTTTACCGTTGTATTTAAACGGGTTAAGCTTAAACCCGCCTTCGTGGCTTAGTTCCCGTATAGGTACTAACGGTAGGTCTGCGGGGCTTTTCATCTTACCCAAATGTCTAAGGTATAACGATACCACCCGTGCCCCGCTTAACCATTACCTAACCGCTTTAACTCGTTCTGCTTAGCCTCTGCTACGCCTTCGTTAATGTTAAGACCCTTACCCGCTTTTAAGCCCTGCTTAAACGCGTTTCTGTCTGCGTTGTTAAGGTTCGGGTTTCGGGTCTTACCTAAGTCGGGGTAGGTCTTCTTAGCGAAGAGGTCTAAAGCTTCTGTATTTCGGCTTAACACTAAAGCGAACTGCTGCGGGTTTTCGTCCTGCGCTCTTCGTCGCTCGTTTTCAAGTTTAATGCCTAACCCCATAGCCGCGCCTTTTAAATAAGACCTTATCCATACTTTACGGTAACGAAGCACGCCGCTACTTAGTAGACATTTTTCGCGCTGTGGGCGGGTTTCGCCGCTATGTAGCGGGTACTTTTCTATTACGGTTTTTTTGTACGCTGTGTAAGCTTTTTTAGATATTCGACGTAACGAGGTACGGGCTACTTCAAACATATACAGCGTTATTTCGATATTTTCGGGCGAACCTATTACGCTTAGAGTACCGCGCTTACCGCCTCGCTGCGCATGTATAATTACTTTGCAGAAATTGTTAACGGCTATATAGTGCATTAAGCCGGCTTCGTATATGCCCTCTGCGGCTACTTCGCCCCACTCTTTAGCGTTGGCGTCCTGCTTAATCGCGTTTTCGCTGCCGCCTGCTTCTACCTCTGTCATGCTTAAATTATGCTTTAAAAGCAGTCGATTAGCGGCGGCTATAAAAGCGTCTGCCTCTGCCTGTACGTCCGTACCCGCAGCTTTAGCTAATAGCTTTTTTATTTTGTCTATCAGTTTGTCGTTTGACATTTTAAAGGGTTTTTAGTGGCGGCAGAGCCGAAGCCCTACCGCCTGTTAATTTTAGGTTTAGTAGTAGTAGCTGTCGTCTATCATTCGCGCGGTCTGCTCTTCGGTTACTTTGGCTATTTCCTTAACGCTTCTGTAGCCGTTTCCCTGTGTCATTTTTTCGCCGCCTCTGTAATAAGTCTTACCAATTTTTACGATACCCGACCAATAGAAAGCGCGACCGCCGCAGTAGCACGCTACGCAGACCGTAGGTATAGCAGCTAACATTTCGTCTATTTCTTTGTTTTCGGCGTCTAACTGCTTCTGTAGGTCTGTGCCTACGCCATTAGTACGCATATCTGCCATAGATATATAACCGTTTTCTTTTTTAATGCCTGCCCAAATTTGGTACTCTGTTGCTGTAAGTTTCATTTTTCGTTGTATTAATTCGTTTGACTACGACAAATATATAAACCTTTTTCTTACCTGCAATACTTTTATTTAAAAAAAGCCGTAACTGCCTGAAAATCAGCTACTTTAATTTTTTCTATACTCTTCGATTAGTGCTTTAAAGTCTTCTAAATTGTCGCAAACGACATATATAGCCCCTGTAGCTTCTGCTACGGCCTGCCATATTATCTGCTTCGGCTTCTGCTTCTGCTTCGGTAACTTCATTTCTATAAACAAAGGCGGACGATTTAGGCGTAAGTATTGCAGGTCGGCTACCCCTGCTATCATACCTGCCGCCCGAAGCCCTGCGCCGTCTACTTTGTGGCGCGGGGTATTATGTACCATAAAGAGCCGCTTACGCTCTTCGGGGTAGGTATTGTAATGCCATAAGAAGCAGTCGCTTTGTAAGCGTAATTCTGTTAGCTTTTTCATATATGAACGTCTGCAAAGTGGCAGTTTTCTAAATCTTCTTTTTGCCGTATAACCCACCCTACCGAATAGCTCATAAGTCGGGCATAGTCTCTAATAGCCTCTTCGCCCCTCGATTTAACCACCCGCCAAACGTAGTAATGCGAATAGCGTTTAGAGCGTTGTAAATTACCTAACTCTTCTAAGCTAAGCTCGCTTACTCTTTTGCCCGCTAAATCTCTTATTTCGCCGCTTAGTACCTCTACTAAGACGCCTTCGCGTAACGGCTTAGCCTCTACGGGGTATTCGTACCCGCAGAAATTACAGGACATAGCAGAAGCGAAAATTAAAGCTTCGCACGCGGGGCACTCTTTAACGGGTGCTACGCCGGCTGCTTCTTTTTTCTTTTTAGGTGGTTCTAAAGCCCACTTACGAGGCTGAGACCATAGCCCGTGCTGATTATGATTTAACCCAAAATCGAGCAGTATAAAGCGTTCTTTATTCGGGTAAAGCCTACTGCCTCTGCCCGCGCATTGTAGAAATAACGGTAGCGACTTCGTAGCCCTGTTTAGTATTATGCACTCTATCGAAGGTTCGTCGTAACCTGTAGTTAAAATACCGCAGTTATTCAGTACTGTAAAACGCCCTTCGGTAAAGCGTTTTAATATGTCTTCGCGCTCTGCTTTCGGGGTCTTACTCGTAATGTATTCGGCGTGTATACCCGCCTGTAAAAAGGCGTTATTCATATTTATAGTATGCTCTATAGAGACGTTAAAAACGAGGGTTTTAAGCCCTGCTGCTTTTTCTAAATAGCTCTTAATAACGCCGTCGAAAAGTCCCTTTTTGTTATAATGGTCGTTTAAGCTGTTCGGGGTATACTCGCCCGCCCTCGTTTTAAGGTCGCTTAAATCTTCTTCCATTTGGTAGGCTTCGCACGGTACTAAGAAGCCGTTTTCGATTAGTTCGGGTATATCCACGTTAGCTACGATACTGTCGTAATACTTGTAAAAGTGCTGCCCGATAGGCGTAGCCGTAGCCCCGATAACGCGAGCATCGGGGAACATATCTAAGATAGCGTCGAAGTTTCTTTTATGCGCTTCGTCTATAATTATTAGTTCGGGGTAGAGCCTGATTTTACGGCTAACTATTCTGCGCTTTACAGTCTCTACCATAGCTACAGAAACGACCGCCCACGGGTCTACTTCGTCCCGCTTATCGGCGTTTATAATCTGCGGTTCTACACCTACCTTACTTAGAGCTTTAAACGTCTGCTTAAATAGCTCTATACGGTCGGTAACCACTAAGCAGCGCGTACCCCGCAGAGCAGCTAACTTTACTATTTCGGAAAAAACCACGGTTTTACCCGCCCCTGTAGGCAGACAAAGAACCTGCCGTAGAGCCGTTTTAAAGCCCGTTCTAAGGTCTAATACGCTTTCGTCTTGGTACGGTCTTAATTCTATTTTACTTTGCTGCATTGTCGCTTATTTTGGTTTTCCAACGGGTTAAGGTTTTACGGCTTACGTTAAGAATTTCTGCTGCCTCGCTTAGATTAGTATTAGGCTCTAAAAGAAGCATAGCCGAAAATTTATCGAACTCGTTAGACTTGTACCCTGTTTCGCTCGCTATATGCTTTAGCTTATTAACGTGTACAATATCTATTTTTAACTTCTTAGCCATGCTAACGAAATAGGTAGAAAGCTTTTCGGCTTTAAGTATTGAAGACTTAGAAATAGGCGACAAAATCGGTAGCCCTTTATCGTAGTTATCTAAGGCGTTTAGAAGCAGGGCGAAGCGTGGTATATAACTCTTTTGCTTAGGTAACATAGACTTCATATACTCGTTTTCGTCGTCGTTATTTTGGGTTTCGGTAATACCGTTAAAAATGCGTGCCCACTCTTTTTTAGCGTCTAAGCTCATAGTTACCGTATGCGGCTTTACCTGCCCGTCTTCGTCTAAGTGTATAATTTTGTTTTTAACGTCGCTATACATAGCTAAAACGTAGTCGCTATACCATTTTAAAAGGTCTTCGCTTATTTCGTTTTCGTTGTACGGCTCTACTAACAGGTCGGGGTAGCAGATTAACATACGGTCTACGAAGCCGTTTTCTTTGTTTTCTGCCGTAAATAGACCACTTAAAATAGCGGGCTGTATACCACCTAAGACGGGTATAATAGGGCTTTCTACGTAAGTATTTTTAACGGTCTTACGGTTAAGGGTTACGGGCTTATTAGACCACGACGAAAGCCAAAATTCTAAATCGCTACCCGCCCTGTATTTATTCATATCTTTAATCCATCCCGCTAATTCATCTTTAAAGACCCCGACGGCGTTAGGGTTCTCTTCGTGAAGTTCTACGAGGGCTTCTATAGTAACGTCGTTAACTATAAACTGCTTCTTTTTCGGTTCGCGAATTTCGGGCGTATTTTTCTTTTCTTTTACGTCTAAAGCTTCGTAAGCTTTGTACTGCGCGAACTTTCTAACATGGTCTTTAATTTCGCGGCTGTTTATCTTCTGTAGAGGTCGTACTATATTGTCTACCGAAGGGGTTTTACCTAAACCCGCCTTACCTACGCAACTTATCCAAACTATACAACTTTCTAACCACCCCGCTTTAACCTGCACTTTTACGGCGTTACCCACAATAACCGATAGTAGCCAAATCATAGAGACGCCCATATAATCTACAGAGCTATCTAAGGTTCTATTACATTCTAAAATGTACTGCTGTATACCGTTAGGAAAAATGCCTATCGGAAACGTAAGCTTAGACGGGTCTATAGCTATAGGCGGCGGTACGGTCTCTATAGGCTTCGGGGCTATGCGGTCGCCGTAGCCCTGTTCGTATAGGGACTTCGCAGAAGCCGAAAAGTCGCCGCCGTGGTTTTTGTAAGTGTAAAGAGCGTAAGGGCTTAATAGCTTTTCGTTAGGGTAAGCCGTGCCCGTACTGAATAGAAATAAGCACCCCGTATCGCGGTATACATAACCGCTATGCGCTGCCTTACTGCCGTGTCGTTTTATGATGTACCGCGAAGGTATCGTACGTACTACTTCGAACTCTTCGCCCGCTACGTCGAAGACTGTATTTCTATTATTAAAATCTACCCACGGAGATACCCCCGACCCCTCTATATTTTGCGTAAACTTTTTAGGCTCTGCTACGGGTATACTTTCTGTAGGTTCATTAAAAAATTTGCATATCTCTAAAATTATAGTATGCTCTTCGGTTGTAAGCTTCTGCACCTGCGTATAGCTCATTTTATTAGTGCAGTCGTCGTAGACTACAATATAACCACCTACGCCCCGTGTTTCTAATACGTATTGGTCGTGCCCCTTTAGCTTAGCTAATTTTACGTTGCCTACGTCGGTATCTGCCCTGTAGACTAAGTGGTAACCGAAGTTAGCCGTTTTGTATATAGCTACCTTTTTGTCGAAGCTGTCTACGTTGTCCCGAATGAAGCTTATAAACTCTTCGAAAAACGGTTCGCGGTCGTCTACCCGTGGAAATACTTTTAAGTCTACGTCTATGCAGAAGAGACCGTTATAACCTGTTAAGAGACCGTACCGCCAAACGTTAGCCCGCTTTAATTGTTCTGCTAACTCTGCTTCTGTCCACGCCTGCTGCTGTAGCCCCTTCCAAGATAATAAGGGCTTTTTATCTTCGTCTACGACCATAATAGAAAAACCCGCGTTTAGCAGTCTTTTACCGTCGTCAAATTTTAAGGCGTTTGTATTCATATTTCGTTGTTTGTTAAGGCTGCAAAAAAGAGGCGTAAGCAGTCAACTTACGAAACGAAAACCCAACGATAAGCGAAACGTTTTTTATCCCTCTAATCTGCATACCTATAAAAATGTCTTTTGTAGTTCGTTGTTTACTAATTCGCCCTTAGACTAATTTAAAGCTTTTGCAAATGTATAAATACTTTACGATATGCAAAATATTTACTTTTTTATTAAAACTCTAAATATTGTCTGCCTACTAATACCCAGCTCTAAAGCTAACGCCGACCTGTTAAAGCCACTGTCTTTTTTGTAGGCCTCTACTATCGCTTTAGTGTTGTCTATTCTTTTTTTAGACGTTCTCTTTTCACTAAAAACTATAGGGGCGTCTTCTGTTCCTTTAAATGCGGATATGCAGCTATTAACATCGTCTTTGTTTATTTCGAACCATTCGCCGCGTAACCTGTATTTACTAAATTTCGTATGCAGTTCACTTTCAATTTTTCGCGGGTTAAACGTGCTGATTATACCTACGATTTCCGCGCCGTATGGTGAAAAAGTAAGCAGGTCGTTAAACCTTTGCGTAGGGGTCGGGCTTGTAGTTAGACCTATCTTAATGGCTGTGCTATTATTTTGCTTAAAGAAGTATACACAACCCTTATTTTTCTGCTTAACAAAAGCCATAACCTTAATTTATATAAACGTTTTAGCAAATGTAACATTTTTATTGGGACATTTTAAATGTCCCACCAGTAAGAACGATTAAGGTTTGAAATGTCCCACTAATCGTAACAAATTGTCGCAGCGAGATATGCGTAACCAACTGTTTTTTAGTTAGTTGTATTTTTTTAGTAGTGTATGTAGCTGCGACATTTTATTTTTTAGACTTTCAGAAACCACCTATACTATATTTTATTAATTATACAAGTGGGACAATGTCCCACCTAAAAAACCCCGAAACCCTTACTACCACTATAAATATGCGGGACATTTGGGGTATGAAGTGGGACATTTCGCCGCCCAAATGTCCCACTATAAACGAAAAAAGGCCGACATATGCCGACCTCTTCGCGTAGTATAGGTAAAAGATTTTAAAAAGGCAAATCGTCCTCGCCTATATCGTCGATAGACGGCGCGGCAGCTACAGGCGCAGCAGCGACGGGCGCGGCAGCGACGGGCGCAGCAGCGACGGGCGCGGCAGCAGGTGCAGCAGGTGCAGGTATAGGCGCAGGCGCGGCTACTACTTCGGCCTCTATTTTCCAGCCCTGTAGGTTAGCAAAAAAGCGCGTCGCGTCTGTCTTAGACGCGTTACCGCGTAGGTTAAAATGGACGGTAGCTAACTGCCCAACTTTTACGGCGTCTACTTTACCCGTATTAGCGTTATGAAATTCAAAAGGTACGGTCTGTGGGTATTCGCCCTCTGTCTCTATTACTATTACGCGCTTCGCGAAGCTGTCGGTAATTTGCTCTAAAACCCCGATAAAATGTACTTTTCCTTTTAATTCGTACTGCATTTTTTTACTTTTTTTGTTATTATTATTACTGATTTATTTACTATTTTTTACGCTTAATTCCGCCCACTTTTTAAAGCCTGCAAATTTTAAAGCTATGTCGCCTGTTAAGGCAGACTGTACAGGCGGCGAAGGTAACTTTAAGTCGACTACCCACTTCGCTATCTTTTCCTTATCGCTAAGAGCTTCTAAGGCTGCTACTTCTGCTGCCTGCGCTGCGTCTGCCGCTAAGACCTTATCGGCGGCGGCTTTTTCTGCGACCTCTTTAACTCTAAGCTCTTCTGCGAGCGTGTCGGCGTGGGCTTTAGCTTCTGCCGCTTCGGTCTGTGCTTTTAGTAAGGCTGCTGCCCGTGCCTCTTCGGCTACTTTAGCGGTTTCTGCGGCGGCTTCCGCTTCTTTGGCTGCGTCTACTTTCGCGGTTTCGCTTTGCAGCTTTAGACCTGCTAATAGACCGTCGTAAACGACCTGCTGCATAACCCCTAAATTCGGTATAACTTCGTTATGATACTTAGCGACCTCTGCGGCTCGTTCTGCGTTCAATTCTGCCACTACTGCCGCCGCCGCTAACTCTTCGGCTTTTTCCGTTTTTTCTGCGTCTGCCTGTACTGCGCGGGCTTCTGCTTCTGTAGTGTTATAAAGACCCTGCACAAAGTCGCCCATTATTTTAACGCTCGCCTTGTCTTTGTCTTTTTTCCTTTTCAAGTCGCCGCAAACGGTACGAAGCCCAATTCTAACGCCTTTAGCTATTTCTACGTCTTCGGGCTTCTTAGGGTCTAACCCTATTAGCTTTAGCTTTTCAGCTTCGATTAAAGCCATAATAGGTGCGTAGCTCTTCGCTATCTTTTCTGCCTTCGCCGTATTCATTTCGGACGTAGCTATTAGTTCTACGAAGCTCGTAGGTATTACGTCGGCTGTAGCGACCTCTTTAGCTTCTGTTTTAGGCTCTTCTACCTTTGCGGGTGCTTTAGGCTCTACAGGGGCTTCTAAAGCCTCTTTTAAGGCGTCGTATAGTGCCTGCTTTCCTTTTAGTTCCGAAAAGTCTACGCTAAGCGTACCTAATTCGGCTTTAATCTGCGGTACGGTAATTTTACCGTACGCGGGTATTACGTTGTTTTCTACTTTCATGCTAATTTATTTTGCAGATTTACAAATTTCGGTTGAATATTTTTAGCTATGTACGCCCTGCACTCTAATACGCGGGTCTGCATAGCTGCGACCTTTATAGGGTCGGCGGTAATTTCGAAGCGGTTAGTACGTAGCACGGGTGCTAAGTCTTCGTAGCTCATAAAAGCCTTAACCTCTTCGTAAAGCTCTACGGGCAACTCCTCTAACCCTAAGTCTTTTTGCTTGTAGTAAGCAGCTTTTTCTATTAGGTTTTCGGGGGCGTCCATTAAGCAGTAAACTAAGCCGAATTTTTTACGACCCGTAAGCTGCATATAACCCCGCCCCTGCCAATCGTAGCCCTTCATTTTCGAGGGTATTTCGGTTTCGAAAAGTGGAAACGTAAAAGCGTCCCACGCGTTTTTAATGTCTTCTACGCTTTCGGTTAAGATTATGTCGGGCGTACCTGTAAAAAAGTCGTCTTCGAAGTACTCTTCGTTTTTAACGGTATCTGCCGCCCAATTGTAGACCTGCTTAGCGAATACTATAGCGTTGTCTTCTTTGTAGTTTCCTTTGTCCGTGTACTTCGACTTAAATTCTTTACGGCGGCCGTATAGCTGCTGCTTCGCCCAATCTTCTAAGAAAGCTATACAGGTAGCCGAAAGCCCCTTATCGCTTTTACTGCGCGGGTTAGTCATAATAGACCCAATACCGCTACAGCGACATTTAAACGGTTTTAAAATCATTTCTTTACGATTAGTATAGCGTTAGCTTCTGTTAGTTCGTAATGTTCGCGTACAGCTTCTATAGAAGACGTACCCGCCTGTATAGCTTCTGCCCAACCTTTCCAATTTTCGTGGTCGGGGTTTAAATTAGGCTTCGTGGCTATTTGTTCGGGTGCTGTTGGTCTTACCCGTATAGCGTCCATATTTTCGCCGAAAGCTCTAATTTTAGCGGCGTATATAGTAACGGTTTTGCCGACCCACTCGTAAGGTTCGGGCGACCCTAAAACCTTACTAATAACTTTTCGGTTAATCGTGTTTAATATCCACGGTTTTTGGTCTTTAAGTGTAGCTATAGTATGCTCTTCTTTTTTACCTTCGTCTAAGGTTATTATTTCCTTATTAACGTCGGTAATAGTTACGTCTAAGTCCGTACCTAACTCTATTAGAACGTGCGCCCCTAAGTACTTAGGGTTCGTTAAGCTTTTCCAATGTATGCCTTTTTCTATCATGGTTTAAAATCTTATTGCAAATATATAAATATTTTGAATACGCAACACTTTTAAAGAAAAAAAAGTAATTAAGGTTTCTTAGTGAATACGTAGCCTACGTCGCTCGTATCTATTTTAACCTGTGTTTCGTAGTCGCCTATAGGTAGAGCTTCTACCGCGCCGTTATGCTCTGCCATAGATACCGCTAAAGTAGCCCTACCCATAACGACGGCGTTAACGTCCTGCTCTTCTTTTGGGGTCGCGTTCTGTACGCTAAGTATCTGTCGGGACGCTATAAAGCCTGCGGGTAGCTGTAGCCTGTAGTAGTGTCCGTTTTGAATTATAGACCTAACCCACCCTAACCAAGTATCTAACGCTTTAATACCCGCTTCGTCTGCCCGTATTACTACTTCGCTATTAGCGTTAAATTTAGTGTTAGCTTTTACGAAAAGGTCTATATTGAAAACGTAGTTACCCTGTACTACGGTCGGGTCTTGGTTTGCATAGTCGCCGCGCTCTAAAGAAACGATAATGCACGGGCATTCTGTAGCGTCTACCTTTGCGTACCGTTCTGTAAAAACTTTTACTACTGTAAGCTCGTTTAGCAGGTCTATTTGGTTCTGCATTTCTACAGCCAAAATAGCCGCTATACGGTCGCGTACTACTTCGAAGCTCTGCGGGGGTATTGTAGTAGTTATTAGTGCGGGCATAGTTCCTACGTTTCGTTAGCGTTTAGCGGCGGGTCTACAGGCTCGTTACCTGTAGCTGCTGTATACTCTGCTGCGCTGCCTAATATTAGCGTTATAAAGCCTAAACCGTCGTTAGGGTACTGCTCTACTACCACGTAGTCGCGGTTAATACCCCCACGGTCTGTAACATTTACGCGCTTACCTAATAAAACTACGTCGTTATTACCGTCTCTTACGGTAATGCCGCCCATAATTAAAGCCTGTTCGGTTACGCTAACGTGAGCGTTTAAAGAAGACACCTTTACGCCGTCCGTATTGAAAGCCATAAAATGCCGCGCCGAAGTACCTTTAATTTGAGGGCTTACCGTCCCGCTACTTAGGTACATAACAAAAAATACGGCAAAGCCCGTATCTTCGTTAGTGGTAATGTCGTGAATGTCGCGGCGCGCGGCGTCTATTAGGTTCATAGCTTAAATATGAAAGCGGGCGCAATATACTTACGCCCGCTTTAATAAACAAATTAAGAAAGTTATTTACGCTTTTTTAAGCAGAGCGTATAAAGCTTTTTTAGTGTCTTTAACCCTGAAGCTAACGCCTTTTTTAGTTAGCTCTGCCTTAATGTCGGCTACGCTAACGTCGCTGTAAGCAGGTATCGAAACTTCGTCTTCGTCTACTTCGGCCGCTGCTGCTGCTGCTGCTGCTAACGAAGGTTCTGATTTCGGCTCTTCTACAGGTGCAGGCTTAGCCGCTACAGGCTCTTCTACCTTTTTTGCTACAGGTGCAGCAGGTGCAGGTATAGAAGCTTCTATAGGCTCTATAAAGCTGCCTGCGACTAAGGTAGCGCACGGCGCGTCTAACTGCGCCTGCGTTACCGTATCGCCTTTTTTAAAGACTTTATTTTTAAGCCCGCCCAAAGATAGAGAGATAACCTTATAAGCCGCCGACATTATGCGAGGGCTTTAAAGGTGTAAATTTGGTCTACAGCCGTAGGAATAGCTACCCCTGCGCTCTTAATATCGAAGATATGCGCGCTTTTTTGTTGGTCGATATAATCGTTAAAGACGTACGCGCCTTTAGTGTTAACCGCCCCACCCGTAGTAACTAACTGCGGTACTGCTGCGAAGCCTAATTTAAACTTAGGTGCTTCGGGTAGCAAAATAACGTTTTTCGTATCGAGGTACGGCACGCTATTACCTGCCGCGTCGTCGTAAAATTCGGGGTACGTCCAAATATTGAATTTGTAAGAACCTGCGCTAAGCTGTCCGTGAAGCGAAGCCCCTGTGCTTTCGCGCTGTGGCATACTAATTTCGCCTAAATCTACCCTTCTAAGGTCTGCTTTCTTTTGAAAAACAGGATTGTTAAGAAGAGCGTTTAAAACGTCCGACCCTACAATAGCGTTAATCGTAGAGCCTTGCGACTTTCCGACCGTACGTAAGAAGTTCGCCCCGTTTTCTAAAGACTTAGCAGGGTCTACTGTAAGTACGTCCCAATAACCCGCAGCCCCTAAGTCTACCAAAGAAGCAGCTTTACGCTTAAAGTTAATGTTAGTGCCCTGCTTTAGCTGTACGATACCTGTAGTAAGTACCTGCGCGCATTGTAGCTCGTATGCTCGCTCTATTTTAGCCTGTAGCATAGCCATTTCGTCGTTAAGCTCGCTAACGAAGGCTGCGAAGTCCGACCCACTAATTACGCCGTCGGCTGTAAAAAGTCTGTCGTAAATATCAAGCTCTACAGCGTCCAAATATTCGCGGTAGTAAGGCGGTAGAAAGATTTTCATAGTCGACTTACTCGCAGAATTTCGGTTACCCTCTGTTCCACGTTCTACGTCTACTGCTACTTTTTCTGTGCCTCTTCTTACCTCGATAGATAGAAGCTTACCGCCGCTTACTTTGTCCGGGAAAAAAGAACGTAGAAAGCCCGTAGGCATAATTCGCTCGCTGTATTCGTCAATTCGGGTCTGTGTGAAAGCCGCCCGCGCTTGTAGTGCTGAAATATTCATAGCTTATTGGTTATCAAAATTTGAAAGTTCTGTACTATCTACAAGCTTAATAGCTACGGATAGGCTTTGTAATGCGTCCTTAACGTTTTTGTTTAGGTACGTTATAACGGTCTCTAACGTGTCCGTACCATTAGCGAAAACAAGCATAGGGGCTACTACGTCGCCTGCTATACAAATGTTAACGTTAATTTCGTCGCCTGCCTCGATAGTATGCTCTTCGGTAAGAACGCCTATAGGTGCTGCCGACCCGTCCAAAAGAGCCGAAGCGATAAAGGGTACTAATTTACCCGAAGCTGTAAGCCTCGCCATAACTGTGCCTTTTTCGAGCGTAACGGCTGCGTAACCGCTATTAGCGATAGCTTCTACTTGGTAACGATTGTCCCAAACGAAAATCTTCGCCGTGTTGTAATTTTGTGTTAATTGATTTGACATTTTAAACGGTTTTTACGGTTTCTGATTTAAGACCTAACGCGCCTTTAGCCTCTGCCATAAAATCGGCTAAAGCTTTAGCTTCTGCCGTTGCTTCGGCTTCTGTTTTTCCTGCTGCTGCCGCCTGCGCTACTACTGTAGCTGCGGGCGTAGTCGTAGCCTCTGCCGTAGGGGTAGCGGGTGCTGCCTCTGCTTCTGCTGCTGCTGTCTGCGCTGCTGCGTATTCTTTACGAGTAAAGGCGATAATTTCAGCCTGCGTAATTG
>Ga0307928_10001567_pt1 | contig 17397 bp, 26 predicted proteins | sample AceLakmetagen232_FD_201815 | JGI IMG/M metagenome (GOLD analysis project Ga0307928, IMG submission 201815) | Saline water microbial communities from Ace Lake, Antarctica - #232 | ecosystem: Environmental > Aquatic > Non-marine Saline and Alkaline > Saline | place: Antarctica: Ace Lake... | reverse complement strand
TTCCATCAGTTCGTCTTAGGTTTGAAAGCCGTCTCCCAGTTATGTTTATTTATAGTTAGCAAAACTTTATCTGCCCAAACTCTATCAGAATCTTTTTCTTTTTCTGTTAATTCTTTATAATCTGTTTTCATTTGTCTTCTCCACCTTTCAACAGATTCTCCATTAGAAATATTATCTATCATATATTTCATCCAGTGTTGCCATTGTTGATGTTCCAATTTTGCAAGTTTTTCTCTAATATTTTCCATTATTCGTCTTAACTATCTTTCAAGTCCTCCTTATCTTTTTTTAGCATTTGTGAAACCTTTTCATTAATTAAAGCACAAGCATCACAATCTTTATATCTTTCACTTATTGCCATAATGCTAAATAGTTTTTCTTTTATTTCATTATTCATTTTATTTTTTGATTTTGGGCGACTGATTTCCATCGTTAATTTTAGTTTCTGATTTATCTTTGTTGTTTTGGGCGGTGACTTATTACCTGTATTAAGCGAACTTTTTTTTTGTTTTTCCATATATTCTTTACACACACACACTATTTATATACTTTACTATTTACCCCGCATTTCTTCAACATTTTTTGCAAGGATTTTGACTGCTTTCCCTAACTCCTGAATTGAGGCCACATGGGATTTGAGATGTTTTGCATAATTATTAAGGTTTTGTGTGTTCTGTCCGATCATGTTTGTTTGTTTATTAAATCCGTTTAAGACAAAAGATGCATCAACTTCAAAGTTGTGTTTCTTGTGATCATTCCAATGATTTTGCACTTGCCGATTAACAACCGCCTCATTGTTCTCTAACTCACCTAATCCCTTGCTGTCGTCTATCCACATCCAAATATTTCCATCTTCTGACTTAATCTCCATCTTTTCTTTTTTATCGTTGTATTGCCTCGCTAACTCGTTTTTGACTATCCCATAATGTTCTCTTGATGTTGTAAATTTATACTGCTTGAATTTTTGCCCTAATTCCCTTAAAAGATCTTTTATCAACAAATCCATCTCAAAAACGGCTCTCCCCTTTGTTTCATGTGAAGATCTTCCCATAAAGTCCAATGGCTCATAAATTGTTATTCCTTTTGAACTTAACCAAATTTTTCTTCCTTTGAAAATAGTCCTCAACACTTTGTTGCTTGAGATCCTTTGAAAAGTAAGATTTTTCTTTTGATAACTTTTGACTATCTTCTCCCAATTGTAAGGATTATAAAACACGATCCTCCAAATAAATGCATGGCCTCTTATCTCTTTTTTGTGAGAAGTCCCAACTTTTTGAGGTTGCCTGTCTGAGTGTGTAGTGGTAGTTTTTGGGACTTCTTTTATTGCTCTAACATACCGCCATGTTCCATATCCAACCTTTTCAATGCACCCCATTCTCTTGAGTTTCCCGACGGTATAACTTAAAGTTTGCTTTGGAATTAAATATTTTTTAGAAATTTGTGCGGGGGATAATCCTGATTTAATAAAAGCCAATATACCAACAAGTCCCAATTTTTTATCCTCTTTCATACAGGTAACAATTGGGACTTCTTTTTATACTTTGGTTTTCATTTTGGAGTGATAAATAGTGTGTAAGATTAATCTGAGGAGTGGAGAAGATATGGGTTATAGAGGCCTCAATCAATCGCCCATGATCATAAATGTGTGTTTCCACCCCTCTTTTGTTAAGAATATAAGTGATTGTTACTACTTAAACATTACTATTTTATTGTTATGTGATCATTTATGATCATATAACTCCATGAGAAACAATGGGGTGAGAGGGTTGAGAAAATTAGTGTGCCTTTTTGGACTATATAGTTCTTGACAGGGATAGGCACAACCTCCTCCACGCAGTTGCAACCTTGTGAAGTAATTAAAAAAGATCTAAGATGTTTATAAAATTATCGCTTGAGAAGTTTTTGGATGTCGGCCTTGACTTTTAGTCTTTGTTTAACCTCTTTCTGATCCTTTAAGATTTTTGAAATATTCTGAGATGCTTTGATTTCCTGTGTGAAATTCTGAATATTCCTGCCTTTCAATTGTTCGGTGAGATCATCAATATATTTGCTCATTGTGGCAACCTCGCCATTATCTCCTCAACACTTAATCTTGCAGGAGTTTTCTTTTTTTTCCCTGTTTGTTTTGGAGGGGTTGCGGTCTTCTTTGTGACTGCCAATCCAAAATCACCAATAGCATTAAAGACTTTTCCTCCTCTTGTTTGTGCAAATCTTTCCGCCTTAATCTGTTTCTTTAATCCTTTGATCTCTTTTTTTTTATCAATAACTGCCCTTGAGATTTCTTTTTTAGACTGCAATTCTTTTAATTGTTTTTTAAGATCTTCTAATTCACTCATTTGTTTCCCCTCCTTTTGCTTAATTCTAATTTTAATTTCTCCCATCTTGTGTTTTCCCAATTCCATTTGGATATTTTTTTTATCTTCCTTTTATCTCCAATATTTTTTAATTTAACTTTAACTTTCTTTAATGCCTCTACTTTATTTTTTGCATAATCATTCCAAATTGGATTTTTTCTGCCCTCAACCCAAACACTATAATTCAATTTTCTTTTCATTTCGTCCTCTTTTTAATCTCAGAGATTAATTTAATATTTTTAACAGTTACGACATTATTCCCAAACTTGAAATTTTCCTTTAATTTTTTCCTAACATCTGCAACATCTTTTGCATTAACTTGTCTTGTTGTTGCGCCATATATTTTGCCTTTAGATCTTAAAAAAACAGTCCCTACATATTTTTTATTTGCCATCTTATTTAAAACTCGTCTTATTTAATTTTTCCCAAACCTCTCTCTGCAAGATCTGTTGCCTCTCCCAATCTAATTCTTTTCCATCCCAACCATAACCTTTCTTAATTCTCTTTGCGATCTTATCTTTCGTTTTTTGATTATAACTTCTATCCGCAAAAACAAATGTGTTCCCCCCACCTAAAATCTCACCTGATGCATCATCATAATCAACCTTTGAGAATTTATTAATTTTTTCCTTAATCTTATCATGCGCAACACCATCTGTCCAACTAACATGAATTGCATCACTCATTGATCCTCCCCTATTCCTCACAGAAAACTTTTGCTTTGGGAAACAACCTTTTAATTCTTTTCTGATCAACTTTGCAACTTCTGTCCCTCTCATCTTAAATATTCAATCCCTTAATTTTTAATTTTAATTCTCGGGAAATAATCTCATCATAAGTTTCTCTCTTAAACTTTTTTTTCTTTTTCAAGGCATCTCTAATCTCTTTGTCAATATTAATTGTTGTTCTATTCATTTTATAATTTCTCCAATTTTTTAATCAATTTTTCAATATCTAAATTGATCTGTTTTTTTTGTTTGCCTGATGATCCAAACCTCATCCTATAAAGATCTTGTAAATCATCATTTATTTTCTCCTCATAATCATCTGCCATCTTATTTTTTTCTCCCTTTAAGAGATCTCTCAAAAACAATCCCTTTTAATTTGCATTGCCTCGCTTTCTCCTGTGCCAAAACTTTCTCAACATCACCTAAATATCTATTTTTCTTTCCATAGGCCTTGATTGAAAAAACAGATCCTTTTGGATATGCGCCCTTTTGTTTCATTGAGAAATTTGCTGTTTGCACTAACAATTTCCCGCCTGTGCCTTGATCAATATATGCCAACTTTGTTTTTTGTTTAACATTGTGACTACTGCAACCCCTCCAATATGATCTTCTCTCACTATCACTTAAATAACCATCAATTTCATACTCTAATAATTTATTGGCCTCCATTGTTCTCGCTAATTTCTTTATCTTTGATTGGAGTTCTAAAGTTTCCATGTATAACTGATGTATAAAGAGTATATAAATATTTGGATAACGGAAAAAAAATCTGAAAGGAGGCCATCCCTGACCTCCCTCTCTAAAAAAATAAACTATCTACTTTTTATCTTTTTGTATGATTGCTTATGCCGATCCCTCCATCATACCTGATCCTCTTATTGCTGTGATTATAATCACAGTTAAAAGGATTAGGACGATCATTGCGGAGATCACGATAAAGATTGGGAACCAATCGGTTACCCCACTAATTCCTGCTACTGTATCATTCATCACATCTGTTGCGGAATTACTCGCATCATAAGTGTATGAATATGAAACATTAACAAGGCCATCATAAGTCGTCGTGGTTGCATTAGTCAATGAACCATCTGTCCCCGCAGTATAATTCGCAACAGGGATCAAATCCCCGCTTGTTGAATTATAAACCGCCGAAACAGTAATAACAGAATTTAATAAACTGCTATATGTCACCGCACTTGTTCCTGTTTCATTAATGTATCCCGTTTGGGTTTCATTAACAACAGTTGAAGTTGTTGATGTATAAGTGGCATCTTGCATCTCGCCTCCCATAAGGGAGTAAATCATCACTAAAAGTCCTATAACAAAAAGAGTTGTCACTATTGACAATAAAATTGTCAATCCTGCAACTCCTCTATCTTGTTTTTGTATTGTTCTCATTCTGTAAATAAGATTGAGATCAATTTGGACTTTAAGCGGATCCTGCCATCATTCCAGATCCTCTTATTGCTGTAATAATTATCACAGTCAAAAGGATTAGAACAACCATAGCACCGATCACAATAAAGATAGGGAACCAATCCGTTACCGAACTGATCGCTGTGGTTGTGTCGTTAATAACGGCAATCGCAGTTGTATCAGTTGTCGCATCCTGTAATTCACCACCCATTAAGGCGTAGATCATAACTAAAAGACCGATAACAAAAAGCATTGTTACAAGGGACAATAAAATTGTCAATCCTGCAACTCCTCTATCCTGTTTTCCAAATTTCACTTTCAAAAAAACCTCCTTTCAAGAAATACTTTCACCATACCACACACACACAATCTTTGTTTAAATAAGTGTGGATAAGCTGTATCCAACATTAATAATCTTTCTTTTGTGATAATAATAAGACTGATGCAATAAGAACTATCCCAATTATTATTGCAAAATCTAATCCTGAAACAATACCGATTACCCAAAAGATTAATCCCATCACAAAAGAAACATAAGATGTAACCGCTAAGCCTCCAATATAATCATCCTTATTCATTTTAAGATATCCAAACAGAAATATCACAAAGATTGCTATCATGATCATACGCCCAAACCAAAAATTTGTGACCTCAGTTATCCATGGCAAAAAGCTATCTAACCCTGCCGTTGCATTTATCTCAGTTGGTGATGTATATGCCATTTTATGATCCTGCTCTCAACACCCTCCAAATGCCAAATATCATTGCTATTGCTAACAATCCCAAAAATACATTTATTATAAGTGATGGAACCTTGAATATATTTGTTAATATCTGAGATAATAAACTGAAAGGTGTTGTGATCATATTTATTATATCTGTGGCTATTGAGAAAATTCCTGATGCATCATCAATATCATCAACATCTCCACTCTCAAATCTTGACCTATAACTTTGTGCTGATCCCTCAACACTTTCTGCACTTGTTTGGAAATTTGTAATGTCCAATGATCCATCTCCAATTTCATTACTATCTCTTCCATACTCTGCCCCAAAATCAATTGCAACTGAAAGGATCAACCATGAAAATGCAACAAACAAAACTAAGGCAATAACTATTGATTTAAATCCATCTTCTGCCATTATGTTCTCCCCCTTGTTAATTTCCAAATAAAGATCCCACCTGCTAACACTAAATAAATAACAATATTCACTCCTGTTGATAATGTTGTATTGAGTAACCCCAAAGCCCCTGAGATTATAATCCCTAAAATAATATAGGCAATTGTTCCTGCACCCTCATGAATTGCAAATAATCCTAATGTCAAAATGATTAATCCTGCTAAAAATAAAGATAAAGTTACTCCAAAAATATCTTGAGGTGTGCTTTCAAAATTTATCCATTCAGAATTTTTGAAGTCCCCGCCTTTTATTACGGTTGCAAAAAAAGAAACATTCCCTGCACTTTGTGGCACATACAAATCAATTGATCCCGTTGTTCCTGTTGATGAGTTTGTGACGATTGCTGAATAAGATCCATCTGAATTATATTTATAAACTGTCAAATTGATTGTGTCGCTTTCATTAAAAGAATATGTCAAAGTCACATCTCTTGTTGATGCATCTGAGGAAATGTCATAAGCCCCACCATCAATAAGATCCCAATTTGTCGGAAATGTTGCAGATCCTCCACTTGCCTCAATTTGAATTGTGCAGGGAGTTGCTTGGCATAAGGCCGTATATGTGCTTGATGTATAAAGCAATATTCCATCTTTTGTGATCATAAAATAATAAATGACATCCTCCTCAACAAGATGAACAATTGTATCTCCATTCTGATCTTGTTTTGCTCTTTCAACTTCTCTAAATTTTCCCTCTCCAATATATTTCCTCATTACATGAACAATTGAACCATCAACTGCCAAACCATCTGCATCAAAATAATTGAATAGGAATGAGGTGCTATCTGCTGTTAATAGATCCATAAGATCAATACTTTGGTTTGTTTTTCCATTAAAATTTTCATAAGTTTTTGTGCTGTTTAATGTTCCACTATCCATATAAAAAAACTCTGAAACATGATCGGTGCTTGAAAGACCAACAGTCAAATCAATCCAATACTGAGAATTATTAATCACTCCGCTTGGCACACATATTTGTGGGTTGTTGTCTGCATCCCATGTGTTGCTGTAAGATATTGATTGTGTTGCATCTTCTTTTGATGTCAATATTAAATCTGCCTCAACAGTTATTGTTTCGCTTTCATTTGCAAGGACTAAGGTTTTTTCATCTAAGATGCTAAAATCAAAAATTACTTCTCCATAACTTGAACAATCATCAACTCCTAATTCATAAACTGTGATGTTTTCGGTGTCTGTTATTTCGTCGGTTATCACTCCCGCAATTGTATAATTCCAAAACCAATCTTGTGTGATCCCTGTTGTGTTTCCCCATCCATCAGGAATTGGCACAGTCACCTCAAAATAATATCCATTTGTTCCTGCTGTTGTCGTCGTTGGTGCATAAACTGTGTTGTTTAAAACTAAGTTTGCCGTTGTCGTTGGAATATTTGTGAGGTTTATTGTTAAGTTAAATGTTGCATCAAAACTCTCTGCAATTGGGTTTGGATTTTCTGCTTGTGTTTCCTGAATATAATAAATATAAATATAATCTGTGTTGCAGGTTTCAAATCCAAATGTATCATTCGCACAATATTGGATTGTTTTGTTTCCGCCTGTTTCCCATGTTGTTGTTATTGATGCGTTGCAGGTTTCAACAGTTTGAGTTTCATTGTCTGATGTGTTATAATAGCATTGATCAAGGTGAGTGTCCATTGCTGTATAATTCCATGTGCTGTTTATTGGGATAGTAAAAGTTGTCAAATCTGTGAGGTTTGATGCATTAGATATTGTCGGTGTTGTGCTATCAATAACAAAATTCACACTTGCAGATTGGTTTGTTTGGCTTTCATTATTTGTTGCTATTCCATAAACCTCAAATTCTCCATCTCCAAAATCAATATCAAATAAATAATTTGTGTTGTTTATTCCTGATGCATTTGTTTGATTTAAAGCATCATTAACATAAATCTTAACATCACTTAATTCAATATCATCCCATGCTGTGAAATTGAAAGTTATTGTTTGTGTAGTTGTATAATTTGTATCAACTGTTGGAGAGTTTAAAATTATATGAGGGGTTTCACTTAACCCATCATCACCATAAGTTCTACCATCCCCATCATTCCATAAAAAACCAATCTCATCTGTGCTTAATGCCCTATCCCAAAACCCGACTTCATCAATTGATCCATCAAAAAAGTATGTTGGAGTTCCTGAAAAATCTGATGTTCCCAAAAATAAATCGTTAGTCATTCCTGCTGATGATAAGGTTCCTCCCTCAACTCTTGTTACTGTTTGATTAACACCATCAATCCAAATGCTCATATCTTCCTCTGTTGTTCCACCTTGAAGAAAAGTAATCATGTGCCAATTCCCATCTCTCCAATCATCTGTTGTTAATGTTAAATAAGTGCTCCCTGTGGATGCCATAATCATATCCAATTGCCCTGTTGCACCTGAATTTAATCGGCCAAAATATGTTTGCCTTACTCCATCATAGGCAGATAATAAATGTGATACTGCTGTTGTTGTTGTTTTGATCCACAGATTAACTGTCTTATCTCCTGCAACATCAGAAATTTGATAATTAGTATCCACATAATCATCACTCCCATCAAAATCAAAAGCCTTTTCAATTTTCCCTACCACATTTCTTGTTGGAGGATTTGCACCCTCTACTCCATTTGTTCCAACCTCATTTACAACATCTCCTGATGATGCATTTAACTTATAATATACATTTAAATCAATATCCATATCACCACTCCATGTTGCCCACTCCTTAACTTCAACTCCATAAATTGTTGGTATCCAATCAACATAATCTCCCAACTTAACATTTGTGAATAAACCGATTGTTATTGTTTGATCTTTCTTAAAATCAGAAGTTAATGGTTTCCAAACTTTTCTTTTCTCCTTGTGAGATCCAACTTTTATTTGCTCATAACTTATTGTTTCATTTTTATATATTTCCACCTTAACACTTTTATAATCATCAATACTCACCTCCTCATAAGTTAAATATTTTATATCAATATCTTGATTAAGGGTTTTGCCTGTGTTCATATCTATAAAGGTGAAATCTTTTAATCCATCAGAATAATCTTGATAAGTTGAAATATCAAACTCTGCAACTTTTTGATAACCTGCACCAACCTTGACATTCAAAGGAGTGTTTAATCTTGCTTTCCCAATATCTGATCCTAATCCATAAACATTTGTGATTGTAACCTCTCTTTTAACTGCATCATAAGATTTAACATTATCAAACTCAAAGGCACTCACAAATGAGATCAGAAAAATCCCCATCAAAAGAAAGACAAATAATTTTTTAATATCCATATTGTTCCTCCTTTTTCCCCATACGGCTAAACATTATTATTCCGCCTGTGATCCCAATGATTGTGATCCATATTGGCAGGTTTAACATGATCCAACTTGCACCTGAAAATCCTGCAAAAGTTCCACTCAATGTTGCATCAGTCATTAATTTCTCATAAGAGTTTGACATTGGGACACTCACAACAATTGCAATTATCACAATGAATAAATAAGGTATGAAAAAGATTGGTTTGGTTGTCACCAAATAAGATCCAATGAATATGCTCAAGATCATTCCCCCTATTAAGAAAACTGTGATCCAATGTAAAGCCCCAAAAGAATTATTTGTCGCCCCTATTGTGTTTGTTACTACTTGGGAGGCATTGTTTCCGACAGTATCATGCAAATCCATCTCTCCAACTGTTTCTTGCATTTTATCCTCAACTACTCCTCCGATATAAACCCAAATAACTGATATCAAAATTATCACAAATGCGAAGATCATAAAAAGGAATAGATCAGAAAAACCACCTCTTTTATTTTGAACGATTGGCCTCAACTTCATCTCTTTCTCCTATCAAGATTTATTTTGAAATCTGTATTTGCGATCTTTAATATATTTTTTTCTAAATTTTTAAAATCGGGTGATTTGCTGATCTTCTCTGTGATATCTCTTAGGCTTACACTCTCTCCTTGTGATTTCATTATTTGTCTTTGAATATCTTTAATCTTCACATCAAACTCAGGTGCAACCTGCATTGGAACTCTTGGCTTACTGACCATTAAACCATCCTCCTCTTTTTTTGTTTGTCATTCTAAAGGCCTCTTCTGTATCAACCCCTTTGTCAATTAATTTTTGAAAATGCTCATTGAAAAGGTGGATATAAACAATCCATGCAATTGAAACAAAAATCATTGGGGTAACTGCAATTGTTGAAACATAAAATAACACTTTCCAAATTCCTGCTAATCCTACAAAGCCAATTGCATATCCCATATTAAATTGCCAAATACTAAAAGTCCCCGCAATAAATAATAAATGGCATACCCAATATAAAACAAACTTCCCAATATAATTCTCTATGACAAATAATCCAACAATTGCCATTGTGAATAAAATTATAAGAAAGATCATGCTCATATTGAAAGTGTGGCTTTCTGCCTCTGATAAGTCCTCTCCATAATCATTGACTAAAAAAAAGATTTCTGATGCCCCTGCAATTCCGCTTGTATGATTACATTGAAACTTGGCCTGATATTCTCCTCTGCTTGAAAAATTCCCCCCTGTTAAATCAAAAGAATAATCAAAATCGTGATCAACAGAATTATCAACCCCTTCATAAATATGACTTCCATCTTTATGATAAAGGTGCATATAACATGATGTGTCAGAAACAATATAGGATCCATCAGATTGATTGAAAAGATGAATTTCAAAACTATGATCTTCTCCTGTTCTTAAATAATCTTTTATTGTTGGCTCAACTAATAAACCACTATCAGTTGTCACAATTGTTGTTGATGGTTTGACTGCACTTACAAAAGAAATCATCACAAATAAGAAAGCTAAACATAACACTCCAATATAGTATTTCTTATTATGCATATTTACCTGCAACATACCTCATTGGATTTAATATGCCTCGCTGTTTCTGTTGCGGTTGCATCCCTTGTCCATTTCCTTGTGCCATTCCGTTTGCTTGATAATTGTAGCCTGTGTTTATCATTTCTCTCAATGATCTCCTTTCACCACCATCCTTTGCTCTTGAGTAAGATGCATAAACTAAATTAACAACATTCATGACAATGGATGCATACTCTTGCCTCTTGGCCTCTGTGTCCATTCCCATCTCTTCATATTTCATGAAAAGAAGATCTGCAACTTTTTTCCCATAATCAGTCATGATCCTGTTGATATCTGCATCTTCATAATCTCCCAAAATAATATGCCTGTTGATATAGTTTTGTAGATCCAACATGACTTTTCTTATCCCCTCGGAGTTTAATGGATTGTTTTCAGGGTGAGGGTTTGCATCCCAAATCTTTGTTCCATTATCCCACACAACAACATCACCTTTAAGGATATGTTCTGTTTGTTCTAAAAGATCGTTTAACTCCAATTGATATCTCGCAATATCATCCATGTTCCTTGATCCAAATGCAGAAGTCTGAGATCTTGATCTTGGATCAACTTTGGCAGTTGTTGATGTTCCGCTTAACTCATCTTTTTCAATTTCACCGACGGCTTTTGCAATATCTTGATCTGAATATCCTTGCTTTTTCAGATCATTGATATCATTCTGAGAAAGTTTAATCACCATTTATCATCACCTCCGTATCCATTGTATCCATACCACACACTATATCTTTAAAGAGTTTTCTATTCACCATTTTATCTTAACTCCCCGCCTAATTTCAAGGCCTGATAATAGTTTTTTCAATTTTGCCTGTGCTTGTTTTTCTGTGATTGTTTCAGGTTTTAATCCCAATGATCTTGAGGTGAAGTCAGGCAAATATGCAACCTCTGAAATTATTTTTTTCAAATTTGCGTCTGATCCTCTCCCTTTCTTTGCTTTTGGAAATAATAATATTAATGGCTTTGGAGTTGGTGGCCTGTATGTTGGGATTTTCGGAGGTTTGAAAGATGTTGATGGTGGTGATATTCCTGTTGTAACAGGCTCTAATTCCAATAATGTTTTAAGTTGAGATTTTAATGCGGGGGATGTTTTTAATGCGGGAAGTTGTGCAGTTTTAACCATAATATCCATATCTTCTTTGATATTTGTTTTTAATAGGTCTGCAACTTTAAGGTTTGATTTGAGTTTTATGTTTGATTTTAATGCAGACATTGATGAAACTGCTGACAACTGACCAACTTTTGATAATGTGATATCTAAATTTTTAATCTTAATCAAATCTTTTATTGAAAATGTTTTTATATTGGCTGTTGATGGTGCAAATTTTAATTGCTGTTGCAATGTTTGTTGTTGTGTTGGAGATAGGCCACCAAAAGATTGCTCATATTGTCCTGTTCCGTAATATTTACTTTGTGCTTTTAACTTAATTGGTGATCCAATATCATCAAGTTTATCAATTATTTTATTAAAATCTTTTGTTGATGATGATCCTGTCTTTGTTTTTGAGATTTCTTTTATTAATTTCTCCATTGATTTATCATTTCCGAATGTTTTTGAAAATGGAGTTTTCTTTATGTTTATTGGTTTGATATAAGTATTCTTTTTTGAAAGATCAATCACTTGCTTTAAAAGTTTTGTTTTTGAATAATCAATATTTATTATGTTATCTCTTGGAAAAAGTTTTGTTTCAACCGATCCTCTCAAAAGATCCTTATACTTTGCCTCTTTAAAAACATCCAAACCACCTGCATCCTTTCCTAAATATTCAAATCCCTTTTGTGACTTTGATGCTTTTCCAATACTGAACCCCTTGCTATAAGCAAAATCATCTGTGAATTTAAACAGGTTTCCTTTTTTATTCAAAAGCATTGAGATCTTTGTTTTTTCTTCTAAGGCAACACTTGTTTTTTCAAGATTAATTAATTTCCTTTCAACATTATAAACATTCTTAATTGTTTTTCCGCCTCTCGTCTTAATCCCCAATGATTTATCAATATCAATCACAGGCCTCTTTGTTAGATATTCAAACTCTCCAACTGCTTTTGATCCTTTGACTGTTAAAACTCCCTTACTCAAATATTGCTCTGTTACTTTTGGGGCAACATATCTCAGGGTTGCTTTGGCCTGTGTATCTGACCAACCATATTTTTGAAGTAACTTAAAGGCTTTTTGATATCCGCTATCGGCTTTCACGATTGTTGATCCTCTTAATCCTGTGATCTTTGATACTTTCCCCAATTGTTCTGTTGGCACTCCCTTATAGATTGCATTGCTTTCAAATGTTGTGAGTTTATTTGGCACTCCCAACTCTCTCCAAAATTTATTTGATAAAACTCTGCCTTTTGTTGATACAAGTGTTCGCCTCCCTGCACTTGCTGTTTGTGATAGCTTTTGATTTTCAAATATTATCTTATTGACTGATCCTTTTCCTGTGGTTATTTTGATATCTTTTCCAATTACTTCTGATGCTTTCAAATTTAATTTTGGTTGTTTTATATGGACTGTCTTGATCACAGGGGATTTTAAATATTTATAACCTGCATATCCTAATGTTGCCCCTGATAAAACTGCGGTGACTAATCCTGATCCTGCCTCATCAATTGTGCTTGTTGGCGATATTGCTTTGTAAGTCCCATAAGCAAATAATCCTCCTGTTGCCCCATAGCTTACAACACTTGGGATTGCACCTAATAGTTTCACTCCACCATAAACTCCTCCACTTGCAAGAGCTGTTTTTGATGGAGAACTTAATGCCTTTAATCCTAATGATGCTAAACTTAAACCAACTCTCCCTGATCCTGCCCCAAACTTTTTCATCATTGATGGTGAAATTTGCAGATCCTCATATCCTGTTTCATATTCCTCTTGATAATTCCTTTGGATCAACTTAGCCTCATCACTTCCTAAAAATTCTTTTGATGCCGTTTCAACATCAGTTTCATTGTAGATCAGGCTTTTCATATATTTCTTTTCAAATGCATCTTGATATTCTCCGCCATACTTTGTTTCAAGATCCTTTTCAAATGTATCAATCTTATTTTTCCCAATAGCCCAATCTTCAAGTTTTTGAGATTGTTTTGACAAATAATCAACTCCTAATTGTGAGGCCATTTCAGGATCTGTTGGTTTGTCTAATTTTCCAAAAGACATCCCACCTGTTTTAAGATCTCCTGTGAAATGCACCCTTTCATCAACCCATTTAAATCCACTCTTTACTCCACTCAATGCTTTTCCAACTCCAAAGTCAAAAAGTTTGTTGTCTTTTTGTTTAAAATAATCCTGTTCGCTTATCAAGACTGATGTCGGTTGAGATGAAATTGATTGTTGGCCTCCGTATCCAATTGGGAGATCCTTGCTTGTAAAAGTTTTAAATGGAATATTGATATTGTCCTTTTGAGTTCCTTGCCATTCCTTAAAGGCTTTGTCTTGAGATTGTTTGATCAATACGGCCTCATTCAATCCTGTTCTCTCGTATGGTGTTACAAGATCCCCATCACTCTCTTTATAAATTCCAACTCTTGATTTAAATTTAAAATCTTTTCCTCCAAATGATAATGATCTTTGTGTTGGTTGAGAATATCCAACTTTGCTTAATTTTGAAACATCAATTTTCCCTTTAACATCAAAGGATGCAACTTTTTTCCAATCTCCTGTGTTCTTGTTATAATATGAAAGATCAACTCCCGTTGGATTTCCTTTAAAACTTTTTTCAATAACTTGTGGAGTGTATCCGCTTTCTTCTAATTTTTTAATTTCTGCCGTTTGTTTTCTCTTAAATGCTTTGTTTTTATTTCTTGCCTCTTCTTTGTCCTCCTCATATCTCCCAACATCCCATGCATAATCTTCAATATCTGAAAATGAAACATCCTTATTTGCATTTAATTCTTGAGATCCTTTTGATAACCCCTCTTTATAGCCTCTCCATTTTGCAACCTCTTCATCATAATCATCATCATAATCATCATCCCTCTCTTTCCATGTTTCCCTATATCTTTGTAATCTTTCACCTGAATATTTTTTTTGTTTTTTCCGATACCATTCCCTGTTGCTTTGCCTTTTTTCATCATACTTAATTTTTTCTTTTGCAATCATTTCATCTGCATAAATTAGTTTTTCTTGAATTGTCTGCTTTGTTGTTTCAATCCTTTGTGTTTTTTCATCTAAAACTTCTTTGGGAGTTGAAAAAAATGGTTGAAGTTCGGGGTTTAATTTATTATAACTTTCTTCATATTCTTCAAATGTTGCACCCGCCAACTCTTGTTGTTTTTGTTGTGCTTGTGATTTTAAATTCTCAAAATTTGATTTCTCTCTTTCTGCACTTTGTCTTTGTGCAACTCGTTGAGTTCTTGTTTGTTTGTTGGGTTGTTGTTCTTTGAATTGCTGAGAGAGTTTCGCCATGTATAATTGATGTATAAGATATATATAAATTTATGGTTAATCAAAAGATTTATTAATGATATTGTATGATATATTATCATAATGGTGAAATGCAATCCTTTGAGTTTAATAATTGAAAAAGAAATTTGGGATAAGTTCAAAACAAAAGTTCCTCGTGTAAAAAAACTTAATGATGCCGTTGTTGAGTTGATTGAAAAATATTGTGAGGCTTGGGATGAATAAATGTCTTTGCTGTGGCCATGAGTGGAAATTTAAAAAGAGAAGTGATTGCTCAACAAATAACTCTCGGAATTGTCCAAAATGTTTTTCTTATTGTTGGGATGTTGGGAATAATGCAAAATGTTATTGTTGTGAAAAAACAATTTTAAATCCTGCTGTTCATCATAAAGATGGAAATCATTTTAATAATTCAAAAACAAACCGAATTGCTATATGTAATTTTTGCCACTCTGCTGTGCATAGTAATATTTCAAAACCTAAAATACCAAAAAGAACAGGAACGAGAAGATGTGCTAATGAGGAAATAATTGGAAAGATTAAAGAGTTGCAGGAGAGTTTAAAATAATGGCTAAACAAGGGAGTGATTTTGGTGGTGATATAAATCTTGGATCGGATGCGTGGAATGTTGCTGACGGATACACCAAACTTAAAATTTTAAGACAATTAATCATGTTGGATCGGTGGGATACAATCTCTCAATTTGGGACTGAGGAGATTGATGAGGATCTTGGGATTGATAATAATGGGATCAAGAAACGGAGAGTTGAGGCTTTGCAACGATTTCACTCAACAATAAAGCAACTTCTTGGGAATGTTTTGTTTGCATTGAGAAAAGAGGATCAGAATGGTGTGAAAGAAATGGTTGAGAGAGTTGAAACGGCAGGTGAGTATGTTCCAAAATGTTTTTCAACCAAAGAGGATATGATTAATCATGAGGATTTGTTTGAGATTGAAGAATCTTTATTTAAAAAAATTATTGAGATCTTGCAGGATGTTAAAGATAAACTAAACACTCCGTTAAACAACGCGGGTTTGATTTTTAGGCCAACAGAAGAGGTTGATCTTGATAAGATCATGGCAGAGATTGTTGAGGGTGGATAGGATGATATCAAGATTTATTCATTTTTGTATTAAATATATTTTGGGGATAATAGCATGAGGGATGATATTAAGCATTTGAAATGGAAATTGATAAATCAAGAGGGACTGTCACCTGCTCAGGCACAAAAAAGGATTGATGAACTCAAAGATTGGAATAAGAAAATGAAGAAGAAAAAGGTGAAAGAATGAAAATCTTTGGATATTTTGATGATGTGATCGTTTGGCAATTAGGCCTTGAATGGTATTGGAGTTATGCTTTGGCCTTTGGTGTTATTGCTATTTTTTATTTGGCTTTTTTCTTATGGACAAAATTCAGATATGGGGTGAGTAAGTAATGGCAAGAAAAGTTGTGATGCGTTGGAGTATGGCCAAAATGATCCAAATGATTGTTGCTATTCTGCAAAACAAATTTGATTGTTTTATTGTGATTGAGGGGAATAGGGGTTTGGGAAAATCAACACTTGGGATCCATCTTGCAAGGGGAGTGTCAAGGGAGTTTAAAAAACAAGGATCAAAAGACTATCGTTTTAATTGGAAAAATAGTTTGATTTACACAAAGAAAGAAACAAAGAGATTTTGGCACAAATGGAAATCAACAGGGATTGGTGATGAGATGATCAATGTGACTTTTAACAGAGATTTTTATAATGAAGATCAAAAGGATATCATTAAGATGATGAACATGAACAGGGATCATTGCAACTTTTTTGTGGCCTGTGTGCCTCAGTTCCAAACACTTGACAATCAAATCAAGGGATTATGCAAGATCAGGCTCACAGTTGTGAGGCGTGGTGTTGCAATTATTCAAACTCCGAACAGGACAATTTATGTTAAGGATCGGTGGGATACTGCAACAAATGAAAAGATTGAGAGAGGTTGGTTGGCAAAGGGGATTAAGAACCCTCACTATACAAAGCTAACCACATTCAGAGGAGTGATGAAATTCCCAAAGTTGAGGGAGAAATCAGAGGCAAGGTATCAACAGACTAAAGATGATAAGAGAAATCTTGTGGCCAAAGAGGAGATGGGTATTGACTTTAATGAGGAAAATATTGATCCTTATGATATTGCAATGGAGATGTTGGTTGATGGCAAGGTGAGGAACGGAACATTTTTGGATGGGTTTGCTCAGGCCAACAATATCATCCCTGCAACATTTAAATCACAGTTGAGATCAAGGTTGCAGAAGTCAGGCAAGGATCATAAGGTTGCAAACTACTATTGGGAAAAGAAAGCAAAAAATAAGAAAGGTGATGTTGGTGCTTTTGCAATTGATTAATAGTTCGCACAATCTTTTAATTAGTTCGCACAATCCATTATA
>Ga0307928_10001566_pt1 | contig 17401 bp, 37 predicted proteins | sample AceLakmetagen232_FD_201815 | JGI IMG/M metagenome (GOLD analysis project Ga0307928, IMG submission 201815) | Saline water microbial communities from Ace Lake, Antarctica - #232 | ecosystem: Environmental > Aquatic > Non-marine Saline and Alkaline > Saline | place: Antarctica: Ace Lake... | reverse complement strand
GCTAATTTGTTTAGCAGTTCTCCTTTTCTGTTATATCTAACAGCTAATTCAAGAGCATCTTTGTATTGCTTGATTTTAGTATTCAGCTTATCCCTCTCAGCCTTGACCGCTGCGAGTTCAGCTCTGAGGCGACAATCGCAAGTATAAGAATCACAATCATTGCAATACGTTTCTTTCATTATTCGCTGGCGAGCTTCGTCTTTTGTTTCATTCATAATACACCTCTCAAAATAGCCCCCACCACTGGCATCACTCAGCAGCAAGGGCGGTTAACGTTAGTCCTCAAACATCATTATTGTTTTATCTTTATTCATTGCCGGTCTGTCTCTGGCGAGCCACCATTGCCAGTAGTGTTCTGGCGTAGGAAAGGCTTCGTATTCTGGTTTCCAAGTTGCTTTGATTGCTTTCTCCCACGCTTTGGCTATCTTAGGCCAGCGGTCTATGTCTCGTTGTACTTCTCGAGACATAGGACAAAGCACACAACCTAACCGCTTAAACCCCTCATCATATAGCTTGCAATAATCAATCTTTTCTGAATGGATATAAGTCCAAACGTCATTGTTTTCCCAATCAATAATAGGGTGTAAATAATGCGTTCCCTTAGTTCGATAGCAAGCCTCCAACATTCTGCGTTTCGACCTACGAGCAGACTCTTTCCAGCGAACGCCAGTAACAATCAACCTTCCCCTTCCGGCGGTTTCTTTGAGCATTTCACAACAATATCTAGCGTTCCGTCTTGGTGGCATACCCTTTTTGCGTATTAACTGCCACATAGTCATTTTGGGCTTATGAATAATCACGTCCGGTTGCTCTTTGACGTGCCTAATCAATTCTGGCGGGTCGCAGGTTGTTAGGTTGTGGTGTGCCGTATATTTCACGCCCGCTTGCCTAATAAGGTTCAAAATAACATCGCTGTCCTTACCGCCAGAATAGGCAAGATAGAATCCGTCAGGGTGTTTATCTAACGCCACTTTCTCAAACTCCCGCAAGCGGTCAATAGCAATATCTTTCAACCCACCAAACAAGGTAGAATTACACTGTTTCATTATACACCTCTCTAAAATAGCCCCTGCTGATGGCATTACTCAAAGGCAAGGGCGGTTAACATTATTTACTATGAACAGTTCCATAAGGTGTTATTACATTTATCGGGTTAGAATTGCTATCGTAGTTCTTGGCCGTTCCCCATTGCGTTACAAGCTCGTCTATCTTGTAATCTTTGAATAGGGTGTTGACTTGTATTCTTACCCCGTTAGGTTCTTCTATGGTTATATTGGCACAGCCTGATAGATATATTGCCCCTAAAACTATTGCCAACAAAGCAACAAACCAACATAAAAACATAGCCTTATCGTGTTCGTTCATAATTGTACTCCGTGTTCTTGTATTCTTACACTTGTTAATGGTTCTTCGCTATACGTTTTTGTTGCCTGAATATATATTATTTGTTTGTCATCTTCCCAAGCGATACCGTTTAAACAATCAAGATAAAACTTAACAAGGTTGTCGATGTCGGGCTTTGTTGTATGGTAATGGGGGGCGTTCTTTTTGAGTATGTTTGCGTTCTTGCCAGTTCCGAAATGGCTCTTGGGGCGTGGCATTTTGAATACACAAAAAACGGATAGAGGACAGGTTAGTTTCGTTTCAACTTGCCCCTTAGCCTCGTCTCTTACTATACAAACATCATCGCCTTGGTCGCTGTAAGTCCTAACCCCCTTGCCAATTCTGGCGAATCTTGGTCGGTGCTTAGATATTGGTACGCCCTCAATTATTATTGTTTGCATTTTCAATCCTCTTTCTGGCAATTTCCTCTAATTCTGCCGGTAAATACATTAAGTTGTGTGCCATTGAATGACAATTTCTGCATAGCCCTATCAAATTGGTAAGGGCATTCGGTTCTATTATTTTTCTACCCCTTATGTGGTGTACATCTTGGCAGGGTTGCCCACATATCTCGCAATCAGCAACCAACTGGCTACTACTATCTCCCAGCTTGCCTATTGATTTAAGGTATATTTTTGTATGGGGTTTCATTTATTTCATTACCTCTGGCTCAATTTCTGCCATTCTGGACTCAAGGGTATCAATCACAGCCTCAACCTCTTTTAACGACTCTGCCAAGCCCTCGCAGTCCACAGCGGGGCTTGAGAGTAGCATGTGCCTGCACAAAGACCGGATAGTATTGGTCAAGTTGTTACAATAGGATATATTCTTCCATTTCCACTCGCCTTTTTTGGATTTATACCTCTCTTGTATGATAAAATTCATTGGGTCTGACGTTAGTCTGTACTTTTCATTTATTTCGATATTCATTTCATACTCCTATTTAAGTTCTCTAATTTTTCTTGTGCTTCTGCAATCTGCTTTTCGTATCTGGCTTTACGGGTTCGCCTAATATGTTCCTCTATCTCAGGGTCGCTTAATTGAACGCCCAACTTTGACATCAAGGTTTCCTCTTTATCTTCTTTTGCTAAAGGTTCGTGATTCGCCCAGAACGTCTCAACCCGCCACTTGACCATTTCGCCGTGGGTGTTCTCGCAAGCCGTCCATTTGCCTCCGTATAGCTCTACGTGCTTATCTGCGGACTGGCAAGTCAATCTTAGCTTAGTATCTGGGGAAAAGTTATCATCGCTGAATCTCATAGGATGGAATGTGCCCTGCTTGCAGTTAGCTCCATTCTCGATACACTGGATAAAGTAGATTGGCTCTTCCTGATACTTGGGGTCGTGCTTAACTGTATACCTACCTTGTCCTAACAGACCCTTAAACTTGTGCAATTCAGGGTCGCCATAAATCTTATACTCATAGAAGTATTGCTTTGACGCTTGTTTAATATCAGCCTCTTTATGCCGACATAACAGGTCAAGCCAATCTGACAGCAAAGTACCGCTTGGCTCAAACTTAGGCCATCTACCCTTAATCTCAGTGTTGAACAATACCATTGCCTCGGGCTTATCCATTGAGAATGTCCTCCATTTCTTTCTCATAGTCTGACATTAAAGATTCGCTTTCGCCTAACTCGTCTTCATATCTGCCACCATTAAGCCACGTTGACGGGTGGGGGATAAAGACCATCTCAGTTCCTTCTTTTCGCCAGTATTCGATATGGCTTTTAACGGCTTTGATAATATACTCTTGAAATTCTCTGTCTGGTTTAAGCTTAACCCAAGCCCTGAACGCAACACCCTTAGATACCTTACGTGGGTACACTTTCCAAAACTCCTCAAAATCTTTTGGGTACTTTGGTGCGTTCATAGTGTTTTTCCTTATTGATTGCAAATGTTTTTTATTATTTCTTTTCGCTTTTTCTCTAATTCATTATGGCAAGCCCAACACATAGGCACGCCATCTACATCTATCATAGACATTTTGTCAGGGTGTAGATAACAAGGGTTTTTGTATTTAGGTTTCATTTTCCCATCAATTTAGTTTTAGCTTTCAATACTTCACGGGTTATTGCCATAGGAATACCATTCCTGTTCATTTTAGCCATAAACATAGTCTGTCCGTAATTCACCCGTAGTCCACCCGTAGTCCACCCATTCTTACCTTGACGCATCATTCGTTCATCTCGCATTATCAAAGCCTTTTCTCGGCTGTTCCATACTCGGTATGTGTGGGTGGCTTTCATAACGCTACTCCCATTTCAGCTTTTTTCATTAACATATCTATCGTTTTTGCTCGTAACGTCTTGCCGGGGTCAGCAATACTACTCGACAATTTCCTTCTCCGAGCCAAAGCATTAGTACACGTCCTACATACTAAGCTACCTTTTCTGAACTCAGTTATAGGCTTTGGGTCGCCGCATAAGGTGCATTGTTTAGTTGGCATTTCAAAACACCTCTGCTAAGACAGTTTTCGTTTTCTTTTGGCAGAGAGTTAATAGGGTCTTGAAATTTATAGATGGGTTTTTATGTTTCTTGACAAAGTTCCAGCAATCTTCTTTAACTAATTCATAGTACACGGTGTTTAGGAGTTGTGGAATATATTGAGATTGCCAGCCCTCTTGCTCAACTAATATCTTAGCATAAGTTTTTCTAATCAAAGTTTCGGTGCAAAACTCCTCTACTATTTCAGTTTCAACCATTTGCTTACCCTCTTGTGTCGGAGCGCCCATTTCTCTGGAGTGTTTGGCCTTGAATTCATTAGTAACAATCTTAGCCCAAGTTGTTCTGCCATATCTATTCGTAAAATCGTAGTTCTTTATAACAATGCCCTCACCATAGCCCTTGCCATCTTCAATAAGAAAACTATTATGGTCTAAGCAAGCGATAAGTTGTTCGTAAGACGCATTGTTGATAATCTTAATTGGTGGAATGTATTCCAGCCCGAAAGATTCAAGTATTGGTTGATATTCTGCGTAAGACAAATATCTAAACTTCTCTCCTGACGGTAATTCTTCTGGCAAATCTTCGACCACATCAAATATATAAAACTTTTTCCAAGCGTTCTGTTGGTAAGTTTTTAAGCTATGCGGAACAAGCCATTCTCCAAACAGCCTAAGTTCAGGGTGGTTATAGAAAAATGTTTTCATTTCCTCAGAGCTTACAGCGTAATGCCAGAAATTTGCATTATCCTGTTCTTCTGTTAAGTGCCTGCGGCGACTGCCACACTGTATATCGTCAACTTCGTCAACCCACACACTGCCGTTCGTGCCATCAATCTTAGGAAATATGTAACATTCGCCTAATTCGATACCCTCGACTTCACTTGTTCCATATCTTTCAACGTGTTGGTATTTTTTAAAGTCCATAATCATCTACTCCAACAAAACCCTATTTCAATTTTTAACCAAGCTAACGATATACTGCCGTAATCATCCCTACTCTCTGGAATACATATCAAGGCAGGCCATATAAACCATCTATCTATTATTTGACATTTAAAGTGGTATGTCATTTTCTCAACTCCTTATCGGGTGGGGTTACGGGTAAATCATTTGTTATGGCATAAGATAGTATGTTCTCAATAAATTGCATCATCTTTCGTTTGCCTACGCCTTTAACTGTCAACCGATTCACCGTAACCTCTTGCCCGAAAAGTGTCAATGTAATAGGTATTTTCTTTAGTAGCTCAACCCCGTTACATTTGTCTTTTAGTTGCAAATCCCATTCATCTACCGTGTCGCCGTTCCACTCAGACAGACCTCTTAGGCATATCCCCTTGTACCAACGCCTCTGTTGTGCTGTGATAAACTCTAAAGGGTCAAGGGTCTTAATGCCGCCGTTCATCTTAACTTCGCTTAGAATTACATTCAGGGGCTTCTCAAAGGTAGGTAGCCCATCTATTATGTCTATGGCTTTATAGATTTTGCTCACGATTTAGTCCCTTAAAAAAAATCATCATCATCTGTCGGGGTGTTGTTTTCTGCGGGTACGTCTTTAGGCTTGAAACTCAAACTTAGAAATTTGCCCTTTTGCCCGTCTTTAATCCACGCACTAATCCAGTATGCCACATTGTCAATATCGGCGTTGCCTGTGTAATCTGGGCGGGCTTCATTGCCCTCTTTGTCATTCTTGAAAATTGCACCGCTATTAGGATATTTATCTGCCATCGTGTTCCCTTTCTAATCTTATTGCCGCTTCAATCCAAATATCGAAGGGCGTGTCAATGTTAAAGACGATTTCTTCGTCTGTTCTTTCACTTGTAAAGGATTTGTTTACAACTGGTACTGGCTCAACTGTCCGATTTTCTCGTACACTTCGCTTTTCCAGCAACATCTTAGCGAAGTCGCTGGTTTCCGCCATTGCCTGCAATACTTCAAGCCTACTCATACAAATCTTTGTCCTGTATTTCTTTAATGACCGCCTGAATACCCTTTGGGGTTGTAGGCAATTTACTGTGGGCAACAACGCTTGGAGCGCGTCTTAATGCAGCTTGGAGTTTCACGCTTGACACCTGTCTATTGTCTGGTGCGTTTTCGTCAAAGTATTCCTTGAAAGGTATTACGGCTTTCTCCGGCAGAGTTATTGGTTTAGGTGTCGGTTTAGGTGTTGGGATTTTTGCTTTTTTTGTGTTACCCGCTCCGTCATCGTCCTCTGTCGGCAATCCTAAAATTGCCATTAAAGCATATCTCTTAGAATAAGATATTGCCTTGCCAAAATCTTGCGGGTCATTATCAGAATAACAGTGAATCGGTGTCTCAGAACTTATAAACTCCCCGCTTGTGTGGTATAGCACGGTTTCTACAACCGCCCCATCTTCACACTTATTTACAAGTTGGGTAAAGAATATGCCATTATCATTCAGGGGGGCTTTGATGGTTTCAATTACTTTGGCTAAATCGGCATACGCAAATTGAAACGCCTTGCCTGTCGCTTTCTGGTTCTTTACCGCAACCCCTATTGTAGCTTGGGCTTTGATTAAATCTACAACTATATTTTTCACACTTTCGCTTTTCATTTTAACACCTCTCTATCTTGATGCGATTATATCTTCTGAATATACCCGAACGCCGGATATAGTTATTTTACCCTGCGTAGCTCTTACCATCTTGCCAATCATCTTTTCATCAGCAATTAGATATTCTGCTGGCAACTGAGTTTTGTCCATAACTTCAAACTTCCAGTTTTTTCTTGTTGAAATTCCTTGTGCAACTGCCGGAGCTTGCTCAACAACTACCGGAGCAGACTCGACCATTGCCGCTTGTGCTGCTAAGTCTGCTGCTGCTTCCGCTGCTCTTGACTTAGCCGCCTCAGTCTTTAGACCTGCTATCCTTGCCGCTTCCTTAGCCGCTTTCTGCCTTAGAGCCTCAGCCGTTTTTCTCTGAATCTCTGCAAGACGCTCACGCTCAATTCTGGCTGTTTCTTCTAACTGCCTTTGCCATTTTAGCATTCCGGTATCAACGGCCTTCTTAGCGACAGTCAGGCGGTCTAATGGTGCTTTAAACATTGCCATTATCTTCTTCTTGCTATCGTCAAGGGGTTGCGTTAAGCTCTTTCGCATAGCATCAAGATCTTTAATCTTAGAGTTGAGAGCCTTTCTATCCTCTGCCGCACCTTGATAAGATTCTGCTGAAACGATAGCAAAATTATCATAAGACTTTGCCAGCGTTTCCGTTTGCTCAATAACTTGTTTAGCCTCTACTGTAATAAGCTCCATTATTCTGTGTCCTTTCTTGTACTTGGTAAGTGTGCAATATGAGTTGGGTCGATATTTGGGTCAACTTCTCGTAATAATCCGGTCAATACTTTCGAGCAATACTCTTCTTGCTCAGATTTTTCCTGTTCTTGTATTCTTTCTTGGTCAAGACCACTATGTATCCTTGCTATAACCGCACCGAGAGAATCCAGTGGAATGCGGTAGCCTTTTTGATAAAACTTTAAAACTCGCAACATCGAGCCACCAACTTCTTCAATCCGTTTTGGCGAACAATAGACTAATCGCTTTGCGGCTAAGTCAGCGTAAAATCTATCATCACAAAGACTCTGCCAAAGTTCACCATTAAACCAAATCATCGCCCTTGCAATAGTGAAATCAAAGCTGGGTAAAACATCAGTTGGGTTTTCGTAAGTCCACTTGTGAATAAACTGTATTGGTGGCTTTGGGCCAGAAACCAAAGTGTAGGCATAGTCTGTTTTTATTACCCTGTCAGTATCTTTTTTAATGATATTGACAAACAGTTCAGCGTCTTTTGAGCTTGCCGAGAACAAGTCTATGTCGTTAGGTTTCTCGTTAGACACACAAGCCCTGATGAACCCACCGGCAAGCATCAACTTATTACCTTTTTCTTTCATCAATTTTTCAACTCTTTTGGGCAGTCTTTTTATACACCATTTCAAATCTTCTAATAATAATTCCATTTTACCAGTCCTCATTTAATTTAATGTTTAGTTCTTTTATAAACTGGTCTACGCCAGCACTTAATACTTTAATATCTTTTTCGTTGCGGAATACTCTAACACAAACATAATCCTTTTCGCTCTCAGGTCGCCAAGCAAACATATCACACCACTTTCTATCAGTAACCCATAATTGCCCTTGAACCTGCCACTTATAAGCTGATACTAATTTCTTTGGGTTAGCAGAGTATGAGTTAAAAGCCTTTTCTAGTGGGCATTTAATCTCGATAAGTCCGTTTTCGCCAACCAGTCCGTCAGGGCTAACACCTACCCTGCTACACATTTGAACAAAGCCAACTTCTTGAACATCGACATTAAACAATTTACTATATCGGTATCTTGCCAAAGGCTCTCTATTTGTACCCTCAAGCATAGCATTATTCGTGTAGCGTTCTTCTCTTTGCCCATAAACTATTTCATTAACCAAAGAAGTCATATATGCAGGTCGAGCCTTGCCACCGGATATAACAGCGGTGAACCTACTGCCAGTGATAACACCCATTCTGGCGGCGTGCCATTCCGCACTTCCTTGAATGCAATCAACTATTGTGAATCCATTTTTAATTATTTCCATTTTCATTCTCTTTCTGCCAGTATTCAGAATCTTCCAGTTTACCATTGCTTGCAGTATCGCAGAACCATCCCAAATCAGGGTCTTGAACCATACAGGACTTGCAGCCGGTTTCGCCACAGGTGCAGGTTATTTGACATTCTTTACAAACAAATTTTCCGCACAAATCACACACATATTCATCAGTTTCTTGGTCGTCAAATCCTACACTACAACGGCAGACCCTACACTTGTATTGGTAGTCAAATATATAAGCCCCTGTTTCGCTATCTACATATCCCATTATTTCCCAACTTTCATCATTGCATCGGCTATTTTCCCCCTGAGATTATCTTCCCAGTCGGGGTATTCATCGTCTGTATCGGGTAGTTTGAAGTCTACGTTCAATATGTAGCACCAACCTTTGAGAGCGTCAAACTGTATGTCATCAGCGAATTGTTCTATTAGCGTATCTATTCCCATTTTATTCCCCTTAACTGTTTTCTTCGCTTGTCAATTTCCTCACACCGCTTTTTGCTTTGCTCGGCTGTGGGTAATTTACCGCCGTTTCCGTCTTTGAGAAAATCTATCATTGAGATATATTTCTTCATAATATCATCTCCAATCGTAAAAAAAACCCCTGTCAGGAAACTCCAATAAACGCTTGCGAAAGACAGATGAGAGAGTCGCCATCAAGGGGTATATCACGGCAAATTGTTTGGGTTGTCTTTCGCATTACTCTTATACTTTAACATATAAAATTCACTTGTCAATAAAAATCTTAAAATAATTTATTTTACCCACCATCGTACTTCCCTACTACCATCTTTAGGTATACCTCTTTCAATATACCCATTAGCTTCTAATTCAGGTAATCGCCTTGCAATCTGGTATCTATCTAAAATGCAATGCTCGGCTAATTCTTTGCTCGTTGAGCCGTTGTAACACTTTAAGGTGGCCAAAATATACATACAGTGTCTTGACATACCCCCAGACGCTTTCAACGTCTCAGCGGCTATCTTAGAGCTTCCAGGGTCAGCGTTGCGGTATTGTTGTGCGTAGTCCATAACTAATTGACGAAGGCAGTCATTCATTTTATCTCCCTTTTAGCTGCGTTAAGAATTAACTGTCTTTCCTTGTATGTCATACCGCTAAAAACCTTGTCTAAGAATAATCTGTATTGAGTATTGTTTTTGACGGGGGTTTCTAATCTGCCAAGCTTATTGTATAAATCTGCAATGCCAGCCATTTTGTTTTCGGGACGGGCTTCAAGGGATTCGATTCTCTCGGTTATAAGGTCTAAGGCTTTTCCGTCTTGTTCAGTAATCTTTGTAAGCAATGTTATCTTTTTCTGCATAGAATCTATTCTAAAGCCACTACAAAAAAAACATATCGCTATCAATATCCATATAAAGTATTTCATTTTTCAATCTCCGATAAAATATGTTATTCTTATTTTCAATATGGCCGCCCCGCCGAGGAGAGCAGCAGGGCGACCGTTGTACCCGCCCGAAGGCAGGAGGAGGAATTAGCTATTTCTTATCTTCAACAATGTTGCTTCTGATATATCAGACAGACTGACTATCTCGCCATTTACTTTTACATCTATCTCAATTACTGTCTTGCGGATAGGGCGGGCGTATCTGTAAGTGCCATAAGCTGTGCTGACAAAAAAACAATCATCCGGCAATCGGCAGGTGTAAGCCGTAAACTTTACCTTTTTCCAATTCTTCCCATCATCGCTAACCTCTATCTCTTCGCCCCACTCAAAGGCGTAGCCGAGTATCATTTTATCTGTGAATTTCCAATCAAATTTTTCAGTGCCGTGATAATAGACATCAGAATTGCTCTGAATTTTAACAGTCCTATCAGTACCCGCTAAATTGTTTTCCATAGACTCCAAAAACATTGTCTCCCCCGTTTTAGGCTCTCCAGAACCGCAAACTCCATACTGCTCTACCATCATAGCCCACGGTTTAATTACTACTCTGTCGCCTTTTTTGTATTTCATTTCTAATCTCCTATATTATCTAATTGGTTTAGGGCTGTTAAGAGCCATAGCCAGAGCCAGAGCCATAGCCAAAGCCATCGCCAGAGCCAGAGCCAGAGCCAAAGCCATCGCCATAGCCATCGCCAGAGCCAGAGCCAGAGCCATAGCCAGAGCCAAAGCCATAGCCCTTGCCAGAGCCAAAGCCATCGCCAGAGCCAGAGCCAGAGCCAGAGCCAAAGCTATAGCCAAAGCCAAAGCCATCAGCCACAAATATATTTAGGGATAGCTTTTCCATATCAGACCTCGTAAGTTTTGATGGAGTCAATAATTTTTTGGGCAGACGTACTAACCGGTAGCAACTCTATAACTCGATTTAGTTTAACCTCTGTCAATTCAGTGGCAATCTTTGAATCTGAGCCAATACCATTAACTGATATTTCGGACAAGCTAAAAGCCTTAGTCCATTTCCAAATACGTCTTGCCTTGCGAACCACAACATTTGAGAACGTGTCATCAGCATCATAATCAACCAACCCGTACCATATGCCAGCGGAATACGTCCTTATGATACATAAAGTCAATCCTGCAACTGATTCAGCCTGTTGCTTTATATCTGACTTAGGTACATATAACACGCCATTTACTTCTAATTCTTTTGCGTCCAATTTCATTTTTCTATCCTTTCGTTAAAGTTCAATTATTTGTTATCTAATTGGTTTAGGGCTGTGATACATTTATCGTAATTCTCTGCTGTTATCTGGGATTTCTCTCGCAAGAAATTGTTTACAGTGTCATAGCTCAATTCTGTTAGGTGTGATAGCTTGGGAGCATTAACGCCCTTTTCGTCCATTAACTCTTGTAGTTGCTCTCGTAGTGTCATTTTGTACCTACCTTACATTTACCTTTTAAGTGGTCTATTTCGTGTTGGATGATTCTGGCAGTAAAGCCGTGAAACCATTTTATTTGTTCTCTGCCATCTACGCATTCATAACAAACTTGAATACTATCATATCTTTCAATTTCTTTATTAACACCGGGATAAGACAAACAACCCTCGACAGCCTTTTCGGTAACAGGGGCGAGATTATTGTCCCGCCCAATATCCTGTATATTTGGGTTAAACATAATCTGCACAGCCATCTTGTGAGGCCTTAGGGCGATTACACGCTTCAATAGCCCTACTTGCGGGGCGGCAAGGCCAACGCCGTTATCAGTGGCACACAGGACGCTTGTGAGCAATCTGATAGCCTGAACACGACCTGCTTCGCTAAAAGGTTCGCAAACCTGCTTTAGTATAGGGTCGGGATGGATTCTTATTTTCGCCAGCAATTCTTTTTTGCTGGGTCGCCGCTTTTTAATCGTTCTCTTTTGGCTCATTTTTAGTCCTTTAAACATAGCTTTGTATTCTTACTTCTATACTAAGAGTATAGTCGGATTTTGTCAACCCCTAACTTGAATCTTTTTTGAGATATTCCCAGATTTATTCAACTATCCCCATTTCCAGCCTGATACTTACGAATAAATTTAAAAAAACATTTGACTTTATCTCACAGATAACCGATAATAGTTGTATTGCATCAGGGAAATACGAAATATGAACAAAAGGATTTGTGAATGTGGAAATAACGCAGTAATAGGTAATGAGTGCTTGCAATGTATAGCAGACAAGCTCGTTACTGCGTACAATCCATATAGTTATAAGGTTAGCGACAGAGCTTTTAGGGCTGACCAGCGAACACGAGAGCATAATTTGTATGGTCAGGCGGCGTATTAGAAAGTAAATAACTTGGTGTAGCAAACGATGGGTTTGGGGTTTGTGATACCGGAATACCGGCCTTAGGGTTGGGTAATGTGGGTTCGAGTCCCGCCACCTTGATTTTGTTTTAGGCAGCAAAGAAGATTAGATGTATCGAATCTACCCGTTATAATAGCGTAAGCCATTGGTAGGAAGCCGTTTCTCGGTGGCGTTTAATATCTGAGATAAGTATAGGACAAGAAGTTAGTCTTGCCGTTTGATAGCCAAACCCGCGTGCAAGCCATTCTCAGGAATGACGGAGAGCTGAACTACCGTGTCCGAAAAAGAGTGAGATTCAGACAGGGCAATCTAATCCCCGAACACCCCGATTGGAAACTACCCTTACAAAGTTAGACTTTTGTGAGGGTGGGGTCTACAACCGACAAACCCATTGGAGATGGGGTACAGAATGATAATAACCCACTGTTTTAAATTAAAACGAGGCTATTATGCCAGAAATACACAAAGTAAACGAGGCGTGTTGCAATGCTATAATTGAGCTTGTAAAGATTAAGCCTAAGACTGAGGAGCAAATTGAGTTTTTGGACAAGGCGATTCGGGGGATGGATTACTTTCAAAAAAACACGTTACACAACCTAAGAAAATCATTTGAGGAAAAAACATGAAACATTTTACAGTATTGCTGTTACTTTTGATAGCGGGCAGTTGTTGGGCTGATACGCTCCTCGAACGGCAGGTAAAAATACAGGCCAGAATCAAGGCACTACCAGATAAAAAGGCGGCTTTAGAGGTAAAAACATACTCAGGAACTTTTGAAGAAGTCTTGGCTGCTCGGATAATCGACCTTAACGATGTTGTTGTTGAGGCACAAACTATTGTTACAGATTGCAACCAGCTTGGTAAAGACGCTGGACTTGGCGACCCACCTATTGGTGTAGTGATTGCAAAACTCACAAAAGTTGTTGACCCAAATATCCAGGAGAAAAAGAGGCTAAATAATAGATTTCTCAGAGATGTCAATGAGGCTTTTACAGACCCGAATGGCTTACCTGACACTAATGACCCGAATTACACGATAGTTTTGCAGGAACATCTCGAAACAATAGCTTGGCTATCAGATGTTTTGGCTAATGAACCAGAATTAGGTGGGCTATGAACAATAGATATTTAATTATTTTGTTATTCCTGTCTTCGGTTTGCTTTGCGGTTGTCGGGGATTTTGACAGTGATGGTATTGTTGGTGCAAATGATGTTAATACATTTACAGACTATTGGCTTGCCTCGCCAGTAGCAGACCCGAATTGCGATTTGGACGAAGACGGTAGTGTTAATTTTATTGACTTTGCTATGATGGCACAAAACTACGCAGGTGGACTTACAAGCTCGCCCCACGTGAACACAGAACCTACCATACCAGCCCCACCAGATATTAACACACCAGTTTTTGAGGACTATTACTGCACACTTACCGGCAATGATGCTGATGGGGATGAATTGACTTATATTATCACAGCCTTACCGGCTCACGGATGGCTATACGACCCTGTTGATTGGTCAACTGGGCCATTGTTTGCCTCGTCCTTACCTTATGTGGTTGGAAACGTGGATAATACGATTGTTTATCGAGGTAGTGATGTAGGGCTGGACAGCTTTGATTACAAAGTTTTTGACGGCGAAGCATATAGTTCTAATGCTACGGTCGATGTTAATTTAGTGGTAAATTCTTTGGATAGTCTAACTTTTGATGGCAGTAATTATGCCGTATTTGATGACAATGATATTTATGATTGTGTAGATGGATTTGGTTTGGTCTTTTTTTATAGGACAACAAAATCAGATTGCGTAATACTTAATAAAATTAGCAATGGTACAGGTTATTCAGCCAGTTTGGTTGGCGGTTATTTTAGGGTTAACTTTTATTATAACAATCAATTAGTAGTCTCTAAACAATCATTCGCCCCAAGAACAGATACTGGTAGGTGGTATGTTGGCTCAATTAGCTATAACAACGGTGCATCTGCAATGTGGCAGTATGCTGTTGAGAATGATGAAGGTTGGGATGTTGGTCAAGATTTTACTATACCGGTGCATGATTATACAAATGACGCTAATATGTATATAGCCAAGACCGATGTAGGCTATTGGTACGAGGGGGAGTTTGACAGGTTAAGATTTTATGATGGGGCAAACGGCATAGGTTTAGACCTCAAATTACTGTTTGTAATGTCCCCAGATTACGAACCTCGTGAAGATTCAGGGGTTGGTACTGGTCTGTCTGGCGACATAAATCCATTAGCGAGATTTATGTTTAGTGAGGGTGCAGATACGACCGTTACAGATGGTTTTGCGACTCCTAACTTGACAGGCACTATTTCGGATGGCTGGGCGGCAAATGCTGGAAATACAGTAAAAACAATTATCCTAGCGGATAGGTATAACTTCAAAATGCAACAAAACACTTATGATAATATTACCGCCACTTTGGACGGCGAAAATTGGAAAAACACTGTAAAAGATAATCAAAACATTAACTCAAGAGCGAGATATTAAAATGAAAAAGAATACAATCATAGGTTTTTTAATTGGTATATCACTACTTTGTATTGCTGCTAATAACTCAGTAACTTATACAGCTTACGCACCTTATAGGCTATTACGAGCAGAGGCAGACGAAAATGCAAGCGAGATTGGTTTGACTACGGAGGGTGATTTTGCACAGAAACCAGCAGGGGCAATAAGCTTGTCAAGTGTATTGTCCGCAGGTGCGTTACATTATCCCGTTAATGCTATTCAGTTTATTTTCTGCGGTGGAGCTGCGGCTGACAAAACTTTTAGCTGGAAAATTTACGCGTGGCGGGTTACTAACGGACCAGCCGAGTTGTTAGCTTATGGTACAGGTACGCTTGGTACTCAGGCGGTAGTTAAATACCCCGACAGCGGAAGCACAGCAACGAGCAAGTTTTGGACCGACACGCTGGCTATTTCAGCACAGGGCTTACCGAAGACATTCACGCTTGCGGATTATGCCGGTGGAAACAGAGTTGCTAAGTTGACTGGCGATTTATGTGGTTATGATTGGATTTATTGTGAAATTACCAGTGCCGATGGTACTACCGGCGTAGAGGCGGGTGATATAAGTGTTTATTACAGTCATTTTTAAAGCTCATTGACAACTAAATACAACTGATATAACTCAGTGCTACAAAAAATATGGGGTGGTTTTAACGCCACCCCTTTTTGCTTTACTTCTCTAACTTTTGCTTAATTAAACCTTTAAGTATTTTTCCGTCATCCATATTAGCAATAGCATATACACGGCAGGGTGATTTTTTTAGCAGGATAGCTATTTCGTTAGCCTCTTTCCCGAATTTCTTATGAAAATCTGTTTCAGTGAATTTAAGGTTGCTCATTTATTTACCTCCTATCTTAACATTAGCGTATTTGTTCAAAACCTTTGGCATAAAGACGGCCAGTAAGATTATTTTTATCAAAGACAGCAAAGCCCCCGCCAGCCTAATAAACCAGCGGATGACCTTAGCTTCCCCGTAACATTCGCAAAACTCGAATGAGTCTGCTATATAATTCAATGGGTTTTTCATTTTGCACCCTCCGCTTTGGCGATGGCTTGTTTCATTTTAAGATATGAAGGGCAATTGGTGGACAATCCGGCTTGTTGCAAGATGTCTTTCAACGCTTCCAGCAAGTAAGCAATCTTTTTCTCTTGTTCGTCGTAGCCGTTAACGCATTGACAGATACGCTCTGCGTTGGCATTGCTATTGTCCTTGCTTTCAGGGGTGCAGGCTTCCGCAGATATAGGCACATTATCGCCTATTCTGGCAATAACGCCGAAATTATTAGGTGGCAATTTATTATCAACAAACCACATTCCTTTTGTATATTCAGCTTTTTCCATAATCATAAACTCCTTATAAAGTAACAGATTGATTGTTAGTTGCTTCTCTGTTCAGTTTTCTTACTCTTCTCTAATAGTGAATTTCCCGTTTATAGCTTGTGGCTGTAAGTGATTTTCCATAAGCCCATGATGAGATTCACAAAGTATGTTGCCATAAGATATACAAAAACAGTGATATTCAATGTCGTCAGCTTTAATGTCGCCAGCTTTAATGTCGAAAGCTTTAATGTTGCCAGCTTTAATGTCGAAAGCATCAATATTGCCAGCAACAATATTGCAAGCTTCAATGTTGCGAGCTTCAATATTGCCAGCGTTAATGTCGCCAGCATCAATATTGCCAGCGTCAATGTCGCTAGCGTCAATATTGCAAGCTTTAATGTTGTGAGCTTTAATGTCGTAAGCTTCAATATTGCCAGCTTTAATGTTGCCAGCTTTAATGTTGTGAGCGTCAATGTCGTAAGCTTTAATGCCGTAAGCATCAATATTGCCAGCAACAATATTGCAAGCTTCAATGTTGCGAGCTTCAATATTGCCAGCGTTAATGTCGCCAGCATCAATATTGCCAGCTTTAATGCCGTAAGCTTTAATGTTGCCAGCAATGACAACGTCGCATAAAAATGTAACGTTGTCTTTTACAATTAATTTATTATCTTTTAAATCGACATCAACTTCTGCTTGTGTTTTGTATATTTTCATAATTTAACTCCTTAAAGTAACAGTTTAGTTGTTAGCTAGCGTTATTCATCCCTAAATTTATCTGCCTGCAAATTCCAATTTACTTGATACTCGCCATCGTTGATAATTCCGCAGGTGTCTCCTTCTTTGATAAGTCTTGCAATTTCTTCACATTCTAAGTCTGTTAGTTCCATAATCATAAACTCCTTATAAAGTAATGTTGATTGATTTAGTTAGTCTTTAAATTGATAAGCTCTTGCACTGATTCGCAACCGCTAAACTCTTTAAATTCCGTCTGATGCCTTTGTTTTAAATCGTTGTAAGTTTCCATAATACATACGCTCCCATTCTTTAACATAATTATATTTTAAATCCAATAACACCGCATACTTGGGAATATGCGGTAGTGCTGGATTCTTAATTTAAGCGATAAATAAAATACGCATCTTGTTCTATTTCGCAGCCGTCATAACCACTCAAAAAATGGCCTCTGCCGTCAGCGGATATAGCCGATTTGACAAACTCATCTAATCCGCAAGTTTTCTCGACAAGGGATAAGATAAAATCGTTTGCTGATTCGCAAGAGTTCCCCTGTATTGATTCCAAGCTTGCTTCGCCGCTAAAGTCAAGGTCGCATTCAGACAAAATAAAACTGGCCCTAAAAGCCCATACGCTA
>Ga0307928_10001565_pt1 | contig 17406 bp, 19 predicted proteins | sample AceLakmetagen232_FD_201815 | JGI IMG/M metagenome (GOLD analysis project Ga0307928, IMG submission 201815) | Saline water microbial communities from Ace Lake, Antarctica - #232 | ecosystem: Environmental > Aquatic > Non-marine Saline and Alkaline > Saline | place: Antarctica: Ace Lake... | reverse complement strand
CAAGGTCTGGTAAGATCTCAACTGGCAGGAACTTTAAAGGCAGTTTTGGTCCAGCAGTTAATACCCAATAAAGATAAAACCGGGAGGCTGCCTGCAATTGAATTGATGTTTGTAACCACTGCTGTAAGAAATATGATTAGAGAAATGAAAGTGCATCAGATTTATTCGGCAATACAGTCTGGTGGTAAAAAAGGGATGATAACTATGGATAAGTCACTTGCAAAGCTCTATGAGAATGGTAAGATTACCGAGGAAATAGCGTTAGAAAAGGCGCATAACAGGGATGAATTAAAAAGAATGATTCATGGTGGGTAATTTATATTTATGATTAATAAATATCGAGGTCGATAGTTATGGCAAGCTATAGTTATACAGCCAAAAATTTAAAAGGTGAAGTAATAAAAGATTCAATTGATGGTGTAAGCGAGGATTTAGCTATATCTAGATTGAAAGATATGGGATATTTCATTATTAACATTACTGAATCAAAAAAAGAAGATAAAAATACAAGAAAATTACCCGGTCTTAGTATTTTTAACCGCATTAAGACAACGGATATAGTCATCTTTTCCAGACAATTTGCAACAATGATTAATGCCGGGATGTCTTTAATAGAATCTCTTGACATAACAGGGAAACAGACTGCAAATCCAAAACTTGCAGCTATTATTTCAGAAATCAGAATGGATGTTGAAACAGGGCATACTCTTTCAGAATCAATGGAAAAACACCCCAACATTTTTAAAGAATTATATGTAAGCTTAATCCGGGCTGGCGAAGCAGGAGGTGTACTGGATAGGACCATGAATGATCTTGCTAATTTTTTGGAGAGAGAAGAAAATACGAGGTCAACAATAAGTGCCAAAACTGCCTATCCAAAGTTCGTTCTGGCCTTTGCTGGAGTTATAACAGTTGTAATGATAGTATTTCTGGTTCCAACTTTCCAGGGGATATATACAGAAATGGGGGCTGAATTACCAATGCTCACCCAGATAGTAATAGCTATAGGAAACTTATTAAAAAAAGTTTATTTTTATGCAATTCTGGGTGCAGTAGTATTCGGTGGAAGATATTTATTTAGAAAATTTTCAAGTTCCCCTCGAGGAAAATATTTTATAGATAAACTGAAAATAAGTATTCCAAGGTTTGGAGTAATGTTTAAAAAGATGGCGCTGGGGAGGTTTAACAGACATTTTGGAATATTACTGTCCACAGGAGTTCCTATATTAAGTTCACTGGAAATTACAAAAGGAATTGCTGGTAATATACTGATTGATAATGCAATTGATAAAATTAGAAAAAGCATAAAAGAAGGTGAGAATATTGCCGGCCCTATGTCAAGTATGCCCATATTCCCTGCTATGATGGTTCAAATGATGGCAGTTGGGGAGAAGACTGGTACGCTTGATGAAATAGTTAGCAAACTTGCTGATTTTTATGAAACTGAAGTATCAAATTCACTAAATATGTTAGTTTCTATATTAGAGCCAATAATGCTTTTATTTGTTGCTCTTATTATTGGTACGATTGTGATATCTATGTATCTTCCAATGTTCCAATTATATCAGGCAATAAGTTAGTCTGTATTATGATATATAAATTTAAAATAAAGAAATATTATCTCAAGTTTTTATTTAATTATGAATAATATTGAACAAAAAGATTTCGACATAATAAAATTAAAAAGCTTATCGGTAGAAAAGCTTATTGGGATCTATAAGAGTTTTAACAGCTCTGATATCCTTAATTTAATAATTAAAAAGACTGAGAAACTTGTTTATAAAATTGCAGGAGAATTCAGGAATAAGGAATTAGAGCAAAAGGACCTGCAGCAGGCAGCATTTACCGGACTGCTGGTTGCCATAAATAGATTTGATCCCAAAATTAACTCCAGGTTCTCTACCTTTGCCGTATACTGCATAAGGGGTGAAATATTACATTTTATCAGGGACAGCAAACTAATAAAAATTCCAAGATGGATTTGGAAGTTAAATAAGTTATTTAGCGAATTTGTAAAACATTTTGAAATCACCGCCAATAGATACCCTACAATAAAAGAAATATCAGCCGGGATCAATGTTTCCGTAGAAGGTATAAATGAGTTTTTGAAAGCAAGGGAAGCAGCTTTTTATAAATTTATGCCCATTGATGAAAATGAAGGGGAGCATAGGGATAGCAGCTGTAGTTTTGACAAAAGTTTGATTAAATCAAATGGATATAAGAACTTTGGCATGGTAATGGAAGATAAAATTTTATTGTGGAATGCCATAGATAAGCTGGGTAGTTTGAACAAAGAAATAGTAGTTTTAAACTTTTTTTTAGGTTTCAGTCAAAAAGAGATTGGTGAAAAAATTGGTATTTCGCAAAAATCTGTTTCAAGAAAATTAAATGAGAGTATGAGAACTTTAAAGGGATACTACGCAGGCAGTTAATATAGAATTTTACACTCAAAATAATCTATTCTTCACTCATTATATTAAAATAAAACAATCATGGTAAATTAGTTAATAATCATTTATATGCAGTTTTTATTGGTTCTGTAAATTGGATATTTTAATATTTTTAAATTTTTATAATATGTTATTATATACTTGAATAATAATAAAAGAATGTTTAATTTAAATAAAATAATAAATAATGTCTAAATATTTAAATTATGGGTATAATAAAACAATGTACAATAAAATAATTAAATTTTATTAAAAAAAAGGAGGCAAAAAATGAAGTGGCTATATAGGAATCTGTATAGGAAGGAAAAAGGGTTCACTCTAGTAGAACTTATGATAGTAATCATAATAATTGCCATACTTACAGGTATCGCAATACCAAGCTATATGGTTCTGAGGGATAGAGCAAGGGAGTCTGCGGCAAAAGCTGAATTATTGAATATTGCTACAGCGCTTGGTATATTTGAGGCAGATTGGGAGGAATACCCTGCAACAGCAGCAACTCTCGTAGCTGAGTTAACAGGTGTTGGTGCTACAATTAATACAACTGCTACTAGCTATATGAACCCAGTACCGGCAAATGATGACTGGACAAATCCGTATACTTACGCAAACCCGGGATTAAGTGTTACTGGTACTGGTTATAGCATATATAGTTATGGTCCAAATAAGACAGATGATTCTGGTCTAGTTGATGACATAATAGTAATAGATGGACAGCTGCAGTAGTAGGGATTTCATAAAAAAGAAGTAATATAGAATAGAAGATAAAAAATAAAGGGTAGTTTTAACTGCCCTTTATTTTTATACTAATTAGCTGTAGGAGGCTAATTTTTTGTTTTTTGACTAATAAAACTTGCTGTGTTATTATTCAAAAATACAAATATTTATTTACATATATATTATAAGAAAAGTAGAAGTATATCTGTATTAAATATTTTTAAAAAAATAATTTAATTATAGTAAATACAGCAATATAATATAGAAAATAATTTAATAGTAAAATAATAAAAATAGTAGTAAAAAAGTAATAATTATTATGGAAATAAGTAAAGTATTTTTTTATATAATATTTATAATATCCGGACTGGTTGTGGGAAGCTTTTTAGAAGTAGTGATATATAGAATACCCAGGAAGTTATCCATTATTAAACCAGCTTCTTTCTGCCCCACCTGTAAGAAAAAGATAGCTTTCTATGATAACATACCTTTGCTATCTTTTATCATACTCAGGGGAAGATGCAGATATTGCAAAAACAAAATACCTCTGAACACTCTGTTGGTGGAGATAATAACTGCTCTATTATTCCTTGCCAATTATATTTTTTTCGGATTAACCATGGGGACCGTTACGGGAATAATATTCTGCAGCGCGCTTGTTGCAATATCTTTTATTGATATTGATTTTGGAATAATTCCAAATGTAATAGTGCTGCCTCTTGCTGCGATAGGATTGGCTTTGAATACTATTTTCAGGTCATCCGTCTGGTGGATGCCCCTGGCATTCAGCGGTGGCACTTTTTTATTCATGCTGATAATCCATTTAATATATCCCCGTGGTATGGGAATGGGGGATGTCAAGTTGAGCCTGATGGTTGGAGCGTTTTTGGTTAAAGGAGTAATAATGGGTCTTTTTTTAGGGTTTTTAATAGGCGCAATTTATGGTTCAGTTTTAATTCTATCAAAAAAAAGAAAATTTAAGCAAGCTATCCCCTTTGGCCCTTTTATTTCTATTGGAAGTATTATAGCTTTATTTTATGGTATTTATGGTAATAATATTTTAAAATGGTATGTAAGTTTTTTAAAATAAAAGAGAGTGATTTTTTATGTTAGCAGTTGGATTAAATTTAAGTTCCTCTAAACTATCTATTATCGAACTAATGGAATCAAGAAAAGAAATTATTATGAAAAATATAATAAAAGCTGAATTGCCGCCTGGTTCTATTGCGAAAGGCGAAATTCAGGATTCCATAGCTTTGGCCAATGGCCTGAAGGAAATCTGGAAAAGAAATAAAATTTCATATAGAAAAGTTTTTATTGGAATTGGAAATCAAAAAGTTATTGTTAAGGAAGTAAAAATACCGGTTGTGGATGATATGGAAATAGCCAATTCTATCAAGTATCAGATTGGTGATTTTATTCCCATACCAAAAGATAATGTAATTTATGATTATTTTGTTATTGATAAAGAAGAAAGCTTTTCAAGGATAATGCTGGTTGGCGCTCTTAAGAACATGGTTGAAAATGTGGTTAAAAGTTTTAAAAATGCTGGACTTCTTGTGCAGGCAATTGATTTAAATTGCTTTGCACTTTATAGAATAATAGATCATATATATGGTCTTGAAAAAGATAAAGAAAAGTATAAATCAAGTGTCTTCTGTGTAGTATATCTGGGAACGGAAATATCTATTATTGAGATGATACAGAATAATAATTTGAAGTATCCAAGATTTACCTCCACTTCAATGAACAGTTTTATTGAGAGAATTTATAAGGAAATAAAAAAAGATTTTAAATATTGTGAGGAAATAGTTAATAAATTTAATTTTAAATCTCTACTGCCAGAGGTGGGGATTAAGGGAAAAATGGAAAAAGAGAAGCCGGATGAATCCTTAAGTGCTAAATCCGGGAAAAAGGAAGATAGTAAATCGGATAAAGATAACATAGAAAATGTTATGGATAAAAATATAGCTGAAATCATGAAAGATACTGCAGATCATATTATATATGAAGTCAGTTTGTCTATAGAACATTTCCTGCAGGAAAACCCGAAAAATAAAATTGATAAAATAATTTTGACCGGTAAATATATTAAAAATATTGATAAATATATAAAGCAAAAATTAAATTATAAAGTAGAGTTATTGAATATTGAGGATTATTTTTCATTGGATTATTTAAGAAGAGATCCAGATTACAGAGATAAAAATTTAAATTACCTGTTAGACCCTTTGTCTATAGGTATGGCGTTAAGAGGCCTGGGTAAATGAAAACCATAAACCTGCTTCCCAAAGAAGTAAGAGTTAAAGATATTAAGAGTGTTATATTAAATGCAGTGTCAATATTATTAATAGTTGTGGTTGTTATATTAGTGGGTATATCAGTATTTATGTTTAATATTAATAAAGATCTTGAACCTAAATTAAATGACTATAAAAATATAAATATGAATATTGATAATTACATAATTAAATTGGAAGAATATGAGAAACTTAAAAAGAAAGTAGATGATAAATCCGAACTTATAAAATTACTGAAGAAGGATGAAATATTGTGGTCAGAAATTTTATATGATTTTGGAGAGAAAATGCCTGATAATGCTTACATTGGTGATATTAAAGGTGACAGTGAACTTTTTTACAAGTTCAATACAAAGAGTGCGCAAGAGAAGCAGGAAGCTGATAAAATATTGTGTTTTACTATTGATGGATTTGCAGCTACACATACTGATATAAACAAGTTAATGATAGAGATTAGGAATATTCCAAATATTGGTGAAGTATGGCCGGATAATATTAGTAAAATCCAGGTTGTAGGGATTGATGCATGGCTTTTTAGAATAAGCGCATATTATGATCTAAATCCTTATTTAGAAGAAGCAGCCGCCGCAGAAAGTGCAGCGCCAGAAGAAAAGTCACCAGATGCGGAATTGGAGTCTATGGTCGAATAATAAGATTTGTTTTTTTCAAGTTATGAGATATTTAACTAAAATAATTTTTATAACAATAGCTCTGGTAGTTATTGTTCTATTGCTCGTTTTATATATTATGCCCGGTCTATCTAAAAGCATTGAAAAAAGTGGAGCAATAAGAATGGAAAGAGAAAAAAATACGGTTTCAAGAGAAAAATTGGGGAGATTGCTGTCGGTAAGAGATGAATACAATGTTTTTAATGCTGAATATCAAAAGTTTTCCCTCGAGCTTCCTTCAGAAAATAATTTAAGTATTTTCACTGATGAGATTTATGATGTTGCAAAGTATGCAGATGTAGATATTAGCTTAATTAAATATAAAGAAATAACTAACAGTATGAAAGTGGGAGAAGAGACGGAAATATTAACAACGGAAGTATCATTAGTAATGGAAGGGTCATATTACAATATATTAAATTTTATACTGACTATGGAGAATATTCCGAGAATAGTAGAAATCAAAGATGTTACATTACAATCACACGGAGACGAATATTATGAAACGTTGGGCGCTAGTATTACTGCTGAAATATATTATTATAAAACTTAGTGATTAAGATGAATAAAAACAAAATAATAGGAATTTTAGAAATTTTTTTAGTTGGTATATTTTATATCACTGTGGTTATTTTTATTTGCGGATGCTCTGTCAGTGCCATTTTAGAAGAAGCGTATACGGGTGAAGATAATGGTATGGAATTACCGAAAGTTGAAATTGACGAAGAGGAAATTAGCGAAATTGGTAAAGTGGATATGGAAGGAGAGAAAAGTTATGACATTGAAGAAGAGATCAGTCTCATAGCTGAACCGGTTAGAGACCCATTTAAGCCATTTTACATAAATGAGGAGCAGGAAGAAAAAGAGAACATAATTAAATTAGAAAGAATCTATCAAGAGGATGGAATAGAATATGCGGAAATAAGTCTTAATGATAATCTTTACCTGTTAGCAGAAGGAGATCCTCTTACGGATATTTATTTAGTTCATGCAATAAATCCTGATTCGGTAGTGCTGATGAAAGGCGATGTAATATTACAAATCTTAATAGGCGAAGTCGTATATGATTAAGAAAGGAGTGCAGTATTTTGAGATTTTTAACTGCCGGTGAATCTCACGGTAAGGGACTTGTAGGTATCATAGATGACTATCCTTCCGGAGTTTTGATTAATATAGATTTTTTAAATCATGAACTTTCAAGGAGACAGAAGGGTTTTGGCAGAGGCAGGAGAATGTCTATAGAGACAGATGAAGTTGAGATAATTTCCGGAATCAGGAAAGGGAAAAGTACAGGTTCACCAATTTCTTTTATAATTAAGAATAAGGACTGGGATAACTGGAAAGAGGTAATGAATATTATACCTCCTGGAGGTAAGGATATAGAGATTGAAAAGAAATTATTGAATCCAAGACCGGGACATGCAGACTTATCTGGTTTTTTAAAATATAGGCTGGATGATATTAGAGATGTAATAGAAAGAAGCAGTGCCAGAGAAACTGCAGTAAGAACAGGCGTAGGAGGATTTGCAAAGATCATATTAAAACTGCTTGGAATAAATATATTTAGTTATGTAAACCAGATTGGAAAGGCAGTCTTCAGTAAAGATATAAGAATAAATAATGATATATTAGAAGAAATTGATAAGTCTGAGCTGAGATGCCCGGACAGTGCTATAAGTTTGCAGATGAAAGAAGAGATAATTAAAGCTGAGAGGAACAGAGACAGCGTTGGCGGCAGATTCAAAGTTGTTGCCGCAGGGGTACCTCCTGGATTAGGCTCATATTCGCAGTGGGATAGAAGGATTGATGGGAAAATAGCAAGATCATTTATGAGCATCCCGGCTGTAAAGGCTGTTGAGATTGGTGATGGTTTTAATACAGATGCTAAGACCGGAACCTTTTTTCATGATGAGATCTACTACAAGAGCGGAGATGGATTTTATAGGAAAACAAATAGAGCAGGAGGGATAGAAGGCGGGATGACCAATGGCGAACCAATTATAGTAGGAGCCTCAATGAAGCCGATACCAACTACTGCCAAAGGTTTGCGTACTGTAAATATAAAGACTAAACAGACTGAGATAAGTCTAAAAGAGAGATCAGATATATGCGCGGTGCCGAGCGCGTCTATAGTAGGCGAAGCAATGTTATCTATAGAAATTTTAAATTTAATACAGGAAAAATTTGGGGAAGATAACATAGATGAAATATTAGAAAATTATAACAATTATAAAAGATATCTAAAAAAAGTCTGATATTGTATATATGGATTTTGAAAATATATCGCTTGTTGGTTTTATGGGTTCCGGAAAAAGTACGGTAGGGAAGATTCTGGCGGGAAGATTAAGATTTATATTTATTGATCTGGATAAAATTATTGAATTAAGCGAAGAAAGAGAAATAAAGGATATTTTTAAAAGAGATGGAGAAAAGTATTTCAGGGAATTAGAAACAAAGATTATCAGGAAAATATATAAAAATAAAAAGTGTGTCTTTGCCTGTGGGGGCGGTGTAGTAAAAAGAAAAGAAAATATGAATGTAATAAAAAATAACAGTACAGCAATTTATTTAGATATCTCCGCGAAGAATGCGCTTGACCGTCTTAAAGATGACAAAAACAGACCGCTGATTGATGTAGAAAACAAGAAGGAAGTAATTGAAAAACTGATTGGCAAAAGAGACAGACTGTACAGGGAATATGCAGATATAGTTGTAAATGGTGATAAAAATAAACCTGAGCAAACTTCAAATGAGATAATAGCCAGGCTTAAAGTATAAAAATAGATGAGAATTATTACTGCTAAAACTAAACTTAGAAATTATCCTATATATATAAGTTCTAAAATATCCAAATACTTCCCGCAACTGATTGGAAAGAATTTTAAAGATTCTGAAAAAATAGTGCTGGTAACAAATGATAAAGTATTTGGAATATATGAGGAGAAAATAAAGAATACCTTAAGAGAGTGCCGGCTGCCTTATAAGATTGTAATTATTAAGGATGGAGAAGAATATAAGAATTTAAAAAGCGCTGATTATATATATAGAAAGCTTATTGATTTTAATATACATAGAAATGATGTTATAGCTGCATTTGGGGGCGGAGTGATAGGTGATCTTGCAGGCTTCGCAGCTTCAACTTTCTACAGGGGAATAAAGCTTATACAATACCCAACAACTATTATTGGTCAGGTTGACAGCAGTATAGGAGGGAAAGTTGTTGTTGATTATGATAACATAAAGAACGTGATAGGCTGTTTTTATCAACCGCATATGATAGTCATTGATCCCACTTTAAATTATACCCTCAAAGAAGATCAAATTATTAATGGTCTGGGCGAAATTGTAAAGTATGGGTTAGTTTTTAAAAAGAAAATACTGGAAAAGCTGTCGGAAAATGTAGATGATAAAAAGGAGGACAGACTATCAAATTTAATTAAAAAAAAGGTTTTTGAGGATATTATTTATAATTGCTGTTATATAAAAACAAGAGTGGTGGCAAAAGATGAATTTGATCTGGGTTACAGAAATACGCTTAATTTTGGGCACACCATAGGTCATTGCATAGAAAGTGCGTTCAACTTAAGTGAGATTAATCACGGAATGGCGGTCAGCCTGGGAATGATAATTGCAATTGATATTTCAATTTCTCTGGGCTTGGCAAGCGAGGATATTAAAAGTACGGTTCTGCAATTATACAAAAAGTTAAAATTGCCATACAGGATACCGAAAATAAGTGTAGAGAAAATTGCTGAAGTGTTGAAATATGATAAAAAATTTAAAGCGGCGCGAAATAAATTTGTGCTGCTTAAAGGAATAAATAAACCTGTTTTTTATTATAATGTAGAAAAAAAGACGATTGTTGATAATATTAAAAAAAGTATATATAATTAAGTATAAATATATGTAAAGAAAAAATTAGACATATGTTAATTGATGTAGCTAAAACAGTAATTAAAACAATATATTTTGTAAGTTTTAAATATGCGGAAGATTGGTAAAAATGAAAAAGGTTATTATAATAAACGGTCCTAATTTAAATCTATTAGGGCAAAGAGAAGAAAAAATATACGGCACCAGGGGATTTAATGAAATAAAAAAAGAACTGGATGAGCTGGCTGTTGGTAAAGTGGAACTCCTGTATTTCCAATCCAATCATGAGGGAGAGATTATTGATAAAATTCACCAGTGTATAGGAAATACTGATTTTATAATAATCAATCCGGGAGCACTTGCTCATTATAGTTATGGGATACATGATGCAATATCTGCCAGTAAAATTCCCACTATTGAAGTGCATATCTCAAATATTTTTAACAGAGAATATTGGAGGGCAGAATCAGTAATATCACCTGCTGCCTCGGGTATTATAATAGGATTTGGGCCGGATGTATATAAGATGGCTCTAAATTATATAATTGGAATATAATAGAGGTATCACGGATGGATATGTTTAATAAAATTCTTTATATCATCAAAAGAAACAGCGGCAGAGGAAAATGTAATTTAAAACAGGAGAGAGGCTTTACTCTTGTTGAAGTAGTCGTAGCTATGGTGATTATCTCTATAATTTCATTGGCTCTGGTAAGCGGCACTACGACAGCAGTTAATGTATTAAAGGCGAACAGGGCAAAAACTTTATCTGCAGCTGTTGCCAGCGAAAAGTTAGAGCTGATTAAATGTTTAAGCTATGAGGATATTGCAATTACCGGAACTCCTGTATGGGATGCCTGGGAAGCAGCTCATCCGGAACTTTTTAATAATGATTATACAATTGATTACGATATAACATGGGTCGATGGAGTGGATAGTTATATGCAGGTAGAAATATCTGTTTCTAAGGAACCTATGGGTAGTCCTGTAATTGTAATTTCGCAGATATATCCTCCAAAAGGATCCGGAGGGGAAATTGATGAACACCCGCCTCCGGAAGATTTAACTATAGAATATGATTTAGGTTCCGGAGGTGATAGAGAGATTAGATTAGTGTGGGAGGCACCTGATACGGAAGAGCTTGAAATAGAGGTAGATTTATACAATGTTTATAGGGATGATATATTTCTTGGATTTGCCTCTAAAGGTTTTGAATTTTATACTGACCAGCCCGGAGATGATGATGTTTATAGTTATTATGTGACTGCGGTATATGATGATGATGATGGAGTTGAAAGTGATCCGAGTAATGAAGTCACAACTGGAACTGAAATCGAATATAATCCACCGCAGAATCTTGCTATAGCTGGTTATGAAAACAGCGGTAGTGAGCGTATAGTTCATCTGGACTGGGAAGCACCGGATACGGAGCTTACAGTTGTTGAGTATGCAGTGTATAGAGATGGAGTAGAAATAGACAGAACTGCTGACATAATTTATCAGGATCAAATAGGAGAGGTAAATTATACTTATTATGTAACAGCTGTTTATGAAGGTGGTATTGAAAGTGATCCGAGCAATGAAGAAGTCACAACTGGAACTGAAATCGAATATAATCCACCGCAGAATCTTCAAATTACAGGTTACACGGGAAGTAGAAATAGCAGGGAAGTTAATTTAAGCTGGGAAGCACCGGATACGGAGCTTACAGTTGTTGAGTATGTAGTTTATAGAGATGGGGTTGAAATAGATAGAACTCCTGACATAATTTATCAGGATCAAATAGGAGAGGTAAATTATACTTATTATGTAACAGCTGTTTATGAAGGTGATATTGAAAGTGATCCGAGTAATGAAGTCACTACTATTCCTGAATAAAAAAATAAAAGATTCCAAAGGATTTACATTAATGGAGTTATTGCTGGTGGCAATGTTAATGTTTATAATAATAGGTATGGTTTCGGTTACTTATTTTCTGGCAATAAATACTTCAAGGAGTAATATTGATACCACCACTTCCGGAAGAGATGCGAGGCTTGCTGTTTACAGAATAACTAAAGATTTAAGGCAAGCCAGTAGTTTGGAAACGGCTGAATATGACAATATTATATTCTACAGCAATATTGATGCTGACGATGAGCCGGAAAAGGTAAAATATAACCTGGTAAGTGAAGATGTGTATTATAATCTTTATAGGGAGATAGATGATGGAGGAGCAAAATTAGTAGTGACTCACATAATTGATAATAATTTATTTATTTACTATACAGATATAAATGTACCTAAGGTTGACTACACAGAATTAGGGGATATAAAAATAATTGAAATTAATATATATATTGACCAGAGTGGGACAGAAACCCCCAGAACAATGAAATTAGAAACAGTAGTTGCTTTGAGAAATAAGATTTAATCAATATTAAAAAAGGATAATATAATGAAAAAAATATTAAGTTTTCAAAGAAGAGAAAACGGTAATATATCTATTCTGATACTGATAATGGGATTGGCTGTAATTTTGTTGACCACAGCTATGGTTGGTTATATCTTCCATGATATTGGCTTTACCAAGCTAGATAAGGAAAAATTAAGGGCATTACATTTTGCAGAATCAGGTATATCACTAATGCATTTGAAAATAGATGAGTATTATAATGATCCTTTAACCACTGATCCTCCGACAACTCCACATGTTGAAGAAATAGAAGATAGCAGTGGAGCAGTGCAGGGCAGTTTTGATGTTAGTTATGAATTCTACGATAGCAGCAGCGCTCCTTATTATATTGTAACCTCCGCAGGTACTGATAAGAGTGGAGCAGAGAGAATAGTTAGGGTAAGAATAAATGTTATATTACAGTCAGGCAGCGGTATTTATGACTATGTATATACAGGTCAATCGGCAAGGTTTGGCGGCAATTATAAACCTTCAGACGGTCCCTTTTATACGGAAGGCGATCTTACCTTGAGAGGTGGTTCAGCTATATTACAGGAATATAACTCAGGGCCGATAGTCATCAAGGGAAATTTATATATGTCAGGTGATACAACCCTTATAAATCTGGAGTCTCTTTCTGTAGGAGGAGATGTCATAATGACAGGGAGTGCAAAAATAAAAGGTGGTCAGGTCAATATAGCAGGTAATCTGACAATGTCCGGTGGAACTTTCATAGATGATGGCCTGGTAAGTCCTATGATTGTAATGGGGGATATCACTATGGGTGGGAGTGCCCAGATAGGAGAAGATGGAAGTGAATTAATTCTGTCATGTCATGGAACTGTTGATAATAAACCATGGACACCTATATATGCCACACGTGACGATAGCCTTACCTATACATTCATTGATCCCCAGTATGATGTAGACGCTTTGATAGAGGAGTATTGGTCAGATGTGGAGGGTTCAGCATTAATTGTTGATGATAATTTAACATTAGAAGGATATGAAGACGGTACTTTTACTTCATACAGTGAATCTTCAGGTGAAAATAGTTTAAGTTTTACAAAAGATTCAGATGGAAAATATATTCTGGAAGTTCACGGAAATGTCATTATAGATGGCGATCTTCAGATCGGAGGAGAGTCTTGGTGGCCGAAATCTGCAAATATTACATATTATACTGGAAAGGGCATTATATATACTACCGGAGATATTAAGACTTTTACAAAACTAATACCTTTAAATATAGACGATTTCCCGGAAAATGATTTATTGGTATTTGTATCAAATGGAAGAATTGAATTTAATATTTTTGATTACTGGGATCAACCCAGCTGTGGCGATCCAAATATTTATGTAGTAGCACTTGCAAAAGAAGATATAGAAATAATAAGAGGTACGGTAAGAGGTACATTAATTGCAGGTGGTATTCTGGATATAGATAATTCTTTTTCTAAGATCTGCTATGAGGAAGGTGTATCAGAAAATTTGCCATCTGATCTGCCAGACAGCTCTTCTAGTAGTGGAGATGTACCGATCACCAGTGTAGAATGGCAGGAAGTAAAATAGTTAAATAACATAATCTTTGAATATTTAAAGTATAATAGTATAATTTTATATAGAAGTGTATAAGTTATTCACCTCCAGAATTAAAAAGTTAAAAAGCTTTTTAAATAAAAAAGAACTTCAAAATATCTTAATCTTTAGTGATGTAAATATTTTTTATTTGACTGGCTTTTATGGTAAAGATTCGGCAAGCCTGCTGCTGATAACAAATGACTGTCTATACTTATTAGTTAGCTTTATCTACCTGGAACAGGCCAGAAAATCCGTTCAAATTAAAGATATAAATGTTGTCTGCTACCAGCGGGATAAGTTTAAAAAACTTGCAAAAATTTTAGAAAATTACAGTTTTAGTTCTATTGGAATAGATGCAAAGAATATAAGTTTAGCCGGTTTCCGTAAACTGGAAAAGTCACTGGCCGGACAAGGTAAGAGACTTGTGAGTATTGATGGAGCAGTTGAAAATTTAAGAATAGTTAAAGACAAGTTAGAAATCTCCAAAATAAAAAATGCCTGCAAGATTACAGATAAAGTATTCGGCAGCATAATAGGCTCAGGTGCTGCTGCAGTAAATAAATTATCAGAAATTGAACTTGCCTTTAAGATAGAAGAGCTGATGGTAAAAAGTAATTCGGAGGGAAGGGCATTTGACACAATTGCTGCCTATGGGAAAAACTCTTCTATGCCGCATTATTCTCCACAAAAGATAAAAGTAAGGGATGGTTTGATACTTATGGATTTCGGATGTAAGTTTGAAAATTACTGCTCGGATATGACAAGGACAATTTTTACAGGTAATCAAAAAATTTGTAATGAATTTAAAAAAATTTATGATATAGTTTTAAAGGCGCAAATGATGGCAATTGAAAATTGCAGGGAAGGCGTAACCTGCAGCCAGCTGGACAGGATAGCGAGAAAATTCATAGCTTCAAAAGGTTACGGCAGTAATTTTGGGCACGGCCTGGGGCATGGTGTGGGTATTGAAGTTCATGAAGAACCAGCGGTAACTATGGGAAACAGGACAGTTTTAAGGGAAAATATGGTTATAACTATTGAGCCCGGTATATATATAGAAAATTTCGGAGGCGTAAGAATAGAGGATATGGTAATAGTGAAAAAGAATGGCTGTGAGGTTCTTTATAATTCAAAGAAGAGTTTTTTGATATTAGATCGATGATATTATAAATTTTATATATAAGAAGAGAAAATAAATAATGATGAACACTACTGATTTTAAAAAAGGATTAACAATAATTTATGAAAGCAAGTTGTATAAGATATTATATTTTCAGCACGTGAAGCCAGGTAAAGGCGGCGCATTTATCAAAACAAAATTAAAGGATTTAAATACCGGGGCAATTATTGATAAGACTTTCAGGGCAGGAGAGAAAATGGAGCAGGCAGTACTGGAAACAAAAAGAATGCAGTATCTTTATAAAGACCAGTATTATAACTTTATGAACATTAAAACATATGAACAAATCCAGTTAGGTGAGGATATGCTTGAGGACCAAAAAGATTATTTACTGGAAAATATGGAACTGGCGGTTATATTTTTTAAAGGCAGGCCGGTATCAATTGAACTTCCTATTTCTATTGAAGCTGAAGTTGTTAAAACTGAACCAGGGGTCAAGGGTGACACAGTAAGTTCAAGCTTTAAGCCCGCAGAGATAAAAACCGGGGTGAAGGTAAGAGTCCCTTTATTTGTAAATACAGGAGACACTATAAAAATTGATACAAGAACCGGCGGATATATAAACCGGGTGGGAACTTAGCTAATATAAATTGTATATGAGATTATGCTTAAAATATCAAGAAGAAAAAGCAGGGAGAATGCAATAATATTATTGTATCAAAGAGATTTATTGGGCAAAAAGATAGATGAGATTATAGAAAACAATTTACTGGCAGGTAGGAAATATGACCAGTTCACTTTAAAACTTACAAATGGCGTGGACAGATACAGCAAAAGAATAGATGAGATGATTATGGATATTGTTGAGAACTGGACTCTGAAAAGGATAGCGATAGTTGATAGAAATATTTTACGGGTAGCTATTTATGAAATGTTATATGAAGATGATATACCTCTAAAAGTTTCTGTAGATGAGGCCATTGAAATTGGGAAAAGTCTGGGGCAAAAGGAAGACACCCCAAAATTTATAAATGGCGTTTTAGGTAAGATTTTAGATAACATAGGCAGTTAATATTAATCCTGACATTTAATGTTAATTTTTATGATACAAATTTGAAAATATGCATAATTCAAGAATATATGATTTAAAAGGAAAAAAGCTTTATCCTGAATTTTTAATAAAAGAGGTAAACAAGAATTTGGAGTATTACGTTGAGAAGTATAGAGAAAGCCCTGATGTTCTAAAAGAAGCAATAAAATATAGCGTAGAAAACAGCGGAAAAAGATTCAGACCAATATTGTGTCTGCTTACTGCAAAGAGCCTGGGGAAAGATTATAGCGCGGTAATTGCTACTGCGTGTGCAATTGAATTTATACACACTTACTCATTAATACATGATGATCTTCCTGCCATAGATAATGATGACCTCCGGAGAGGAAAACCTACCTGCCATAAAAAATTTGGAGAAGATATAGCAATACTGACCGGCGACACTTTATTTGCAGAGGCTTTTAATATAATAATAAAATATCAGACAGCAGAAGACGACAGGACAAAAATTAAGGTTTTAGAAGAGGTTGCTGATGCTTCCGGCGCTTCAGGCATGGCTGCAGGTCAGATGGTGGATGTTTATTTTAGCGGTAAGAAGATCAGTAAAGAAAAATTAGAATATATGCACCGCAATAAAACAGGGAAGATAATAACTGCTTCCGTTAGATGTGCAGCTATTTTATGTGGTGCAAGCAGTGATTATCTTAAAAAATTTACAGAATACTCTGAAAATTTAGGTCTGGCTTTTCAAATAACCGATGATATTCTGGATGCAGCATTAGATAAAGGTATAAATACTTTTCCAAATATATGGGGGATTTCAAAATCAAAAGAAATTGCCAGAGAAAAGGTTAATAAAGCTATTACCATAATCAAAAGCATGGATATAGATTATAAATGGCTGGTTAATATAGCAAAATTTTTATTGGTGAGAAAGATATAATCTGGATTTTTTTTGATAAAATTGTTTAAAGAAGCTAAATCTATTTTAAATTATGATAAAATAATCAAAGATGTGATTAGCAGGGTACGTTTTTATTTTAATTAGGGCAGGCGGTAAAAATGAAAAACATTGGTATAGTTACAAATAACGAAAAAAAGGAAGCAATAGAAATTGCCAGGGAAATATATGATTATTTAGTAAAAAAAGGCAATAACGTACTTTTGATAGAAACAGACAAAATGGCTGAAGATTGCTGTCTTCCATCGGTT
>Ga0307928_10001564_pt1 | contig 17411 bp, 22 predicted proteins | sample AceLakmetagen232_FD_201815 | JGI IMG/M metagenome (GOLD analysis project Ga0307928, IMG submission 201815) | Saline water microbial communities from Ace Lake, Antarctica - #232 | ecosystem: Environmental > Aquatic > Non-marine Saline and Alkaline > Saline | place: Antarctica: Ace Lake... | reverse complement strand
AGTGATAAAACGTTTATGGATTTTAAAAACTATGTTCCATCAGATAAAGAGTTATATGAAACAAAATTATCATATTGGATGTTTAATTACTATGCGGATTGGATTATGTTAGAATATAAAGATGGTAACTTGAATTATAATAAAAAAATAGTTCAACCTAAATTATCGTTACTGTTAGCAAATGACACAAGACGTAATTCATTAATAGAGTTTGCTAATGAAAAGAGTAATGAAGTATCAAAGGAGGATGTAATGGCACTAAAAAAAGAAGCAATAAAGAAAAAAGAAGAATTACGAAGAATTATTATACAAGTTAAAAATCACAAAGAATTTGATAGGGTATCAAAAGTAATGAACTATACTACTACATACTTCATTAATACATGTGATATAGAAATACTTACTAAATGGATGAAAGGATTTAAAATTTTACTTGGTGATGAAGTAATAGAAGAACCAGTAATAGAAACAAAGCCTGCTTTAACCATAGTAAAAGATAATTACTTTGATTACAAGGAAACAAATAGTGAATATGATGAACCTTCAAATGAACGTGAAGTTCCTTATGGTAAAGCAAGGATAAGTGGTTATTCAAATCTATATTAAAAATGCTCTCAGACAGCCCATAACGGCTCTGTATTGAACGCAAATAGATATAGTGATAAACTATATCAAAATATAATTTAGATAAAATGGCTAATCAATTTTAGTAGAATATAAAAATGCTGTTTTATTCTTATTGTAAAGATAAAAATAGTAAAGGAGAAGAAAATGGAAGAAAAATATGAACTTTTAAAGAATGATACGATAAATTATAGAGAAAGTACTTTATATAGAGTAAGAGCATTAAGAGGGTTTAACGGAATTAGAAAAGGAAGTAAAGGTGGGTTTATTAGAAGTAAAAAAAACTTATCTCAAGAAGGAAATTGTTGGATTAAAAATGATGCGAAAGTTTATGAAAATGCTTTAATTTCTGGAGATGCAATTGTTTCTGATAATGCAGAAGTATTTAATTCTGCTAAAATATTTGGAAACGCTCATGTATTTGGTTTATCACAAGTATTTGGAAATGCGAAAGTTTATAATGAAGCAGAAGTTTCTGAACTTGTTAAAGTATATGGAGATGCACGAGTATTTGATAGCGCTAAAGTATATGGTAATGCATTAGTATTTGGAAATGCAATGGTATGTCAAAACGCAAAGATATATAAAAATGCTATTGTTTATAATTTTGCTATTATATCTGGAGAAGGTGAAGTATTTGGAAATGCAAGAGTTTGTGAAGACGCTCAGGTATTTGGACTTGGAAAGGTATCTGGAAACGCGCAGATTTATGGAGATGCAATAATTTTTAGCAATATGAGTGTGATAGGTAATATTCAATTATATAAATAAGAAGACATTAAATGTCTTTAATAAATAAAAAGGAGAACACATATGGACTATGGAGTTGATTCAGTATTGTTACAAGAAATCGTAAATTATTTGACAGAGAAACCTTTTAGGGAAGTAGCTGGAATGTTAGGAAAACTACAGGATGCAAAACAAATTGTAGAACCATCTGAGAAGAAAGATGGGGAGGTAAATGATTTTATATCAAAGGAAAGTTAAATTCAAATACAACTTACAAAACGCCGCTTAAATCGGTCAAACAAAACCCTACTAATTATTTTTAGTGGGGTTTTTTATTTGTTAAATGAATCATACGACATTGGAATAGAAATATTTGGAATAATTTTACTATAAAGTTCTATACGATATTTAATTGCTTTATAAATGTCTTTATAAACAAGGTTCATCATAATACCATCTTCAATAGTGCTTTCAATTATAATATATTCAGTTTTATCTAAGGTTGTTCTATCTTTAAAACAGATATCGTCAGAAATGTTTTTATTGTATAATATTAGTTTTAATTTAGTTAAATGTTTGAAATAAAAGTTCCTCATTATTACTACCTTGATCTTTTGTTTATATAATAAATTTATTTATAATTTTTTTAGTAGAATTTTTCATTTTTTTATAACCTTTTATAATATCTTTACCAATTCTTTCCGTTTTTTTGTTGTTGTAAAGGTATTTTTATAAGAGAAACAAAGAGAGGAAAAACAATGGATACAAAATTAGATGATTTTTTATTATTATCAGAAACAGAAAAAGAATGGAGAGAAAAAGAATGGGAAGAAAAACGAAAAGAATTGTTTGAAGCTATGATGAAAAGAATCAGGAATGAGTTTAAAGAAGAAATAAAAAGAGAGGAAAAATAATGAATAATGAATTAAGAGAAGTAAAAGGTTTTGAGGGTTTATATTCCGTAGATAGAGAAGGAAACGTTTGGTCTTATCCAAAAAAGAAACACATTTTAAAAGGAAAGTTTTTAATTCCTTTTATGAGTGAAGGAAAACAAAAAGGATATCATTACGTAACCTTAATGAAAGAAAACAAAAAGTGTAGTAAGAAAGTTCATCGTTTAGTAGCAGAAGCTTTTATACCTAATCCAGATAATCTTCCAGAAGTTAATCATAAGAATGCGATAAAAACTTGTAATAAAGTTTGGAACCTGGAATGGAATACAAAGAAACAAAATAACGACCACGCAATAAAACTTGGATTATATGACAATGCAATAAATGCTAGAAAAATTTCTGTATCTTGTATTGAAACAAAAGTTGTATATAGTTCATTAACAGAAGCTTCAAAATACACTGGTATAGACATTTCTAATATATCAGCAGCAATACATAATAAACAAAAAAAGGCAGGAGGGTTTACATGGAAGGTGATTTAAAAATTAATGATGCTATTGTAACTAAGTTGAAAACATTAACATTTTTTATGGAAATGTTTAATGCAGATAATACGAATGAGTATATAGCATTAAAACAATTTAAGGAAAAGTTAAATAGTGATATAGACTTATTATTAGATAATAAAGAAAAGATAATAGAAAGGTTTATGAAAAAATGTGATAGTGTGAAATGCATTGAGACAGGAGAGATTTTTGAAACAGAATCTGCTGCTGCTAAAGCATTTGGAATATCATCTTCTGGTAGTATCTCAAATGTATTGCATGGAAAAGCAAAAACTGCTGGAGGATATAAATGGGAGTTAATAAAAAATGAAACAAATAATAATTAAAGAATTAAATACATTAAAAGAGTTTATGAATAATTTTGATATAACTAATTGTTATGATTATGATAATCTTATAGTATATAAAAATAGGTTGAATGCAATTCTAAATATATTAATCAATCAGCAAAATAGTTCGTTAAGATTTAAAAAAGGTCGTAAGTTAAGATGTGTAGAGACAGGAAAAATATTTGATTCTATGCAAATAGCATCAAAGTCAGTAGGATTAAAAACTACAAGTAGTATATCTGCCTCTCTTCATAACAGAGGAATAAAAGCAGGAGGATTTTCATGGGAAGTAGTTTCTGAAGAAGAATTAATGGAAGAAGAAGAAGCTTTAATTGATTTAAGAGATATATAATATGTCTGTAAGAGAATATGTGGAGAAGAGATACAAATTTGGTAGGGAGCATGAAATAAAAGAGAGTGGATGGTATTTGAATGGAAAAAGACAAGGATTTCACTATTTTTATAACAGAAGAAAAGAAGAAAAGATAACAAAATTGTATAAACACGGTGTTTTAATTAGAATTTTAGACTAAAACATCAAAGAAAATTTTTAATAAGGCGGTAAATGAAATGAAGATAAAGGGAAAGAATTGTCCAAACTGGACAGAAAGATTTATAGCAGCAAGAGCTTTTTCTAATGTAAGCATAAAAGAGTTCGCAAAGAGTGAAAATATTACTCCTAAAACTGTTTATAATAAACTATATGAAGAAAGATGGATACAAGAAACCATAGAAAAGAAAAAGAGCGAGCAAGCAATAGTTTTTAAACATGAATTAAGATTGTTAATATCTGATGCTATAAATGTCTATAAGGAATTAATTAAGAAAGCAGATAGAGATTCTACAAGATTAAAAGCAGCAGAAACTATATTGAAAGAATTTAAATTAATTGATGAAACTAAAAAAGTTGAACTCTCTGGTGAAGTAACAATGCCTACAATTAATATAGTATCTAAAAAAGAGGAGTAATGAATTTCTATATAGATGAAAGAATTGTGAATGCTTATTACAATACTACTAAAAAATATATTATAGTTGAAGGTGGTAGAGGATCTGGAAAATCATTACAACTTGGTGCTTTATGTATTCTTACAGCTATGAAAAATCCTAATGCCAGAATACTTGCAGTTAGAGGAACACAAAATAAGATATCTGAAAGTTCATTACAGATTATAAAAGATGTAATAGATATGATGGGTGTTGCTAGTTACTTTAATATTACCGAGCATACTCTCTCCTGTAAGAATGGTTCAACATTTCTATTCTATGGAGCTAAATCTTATTTGTCCTTTAAATCACTTCAAGGAATCAATTTAGTTTGGATAGATGAGGCAACAGAATTATCTAAAATAGCTTGGGATGTATTAATACCAACTATAAGAGAAGACAATTCAAGATTTCTTATTAGCTTTAATCCAGAATTTGAAACAGATGATGTTTATAATAGTTTCATAACTCACAAAAGAGATTCTGCTATAGTAATACAGATGATTTATACAGATAATCCATTTTTTCCTAAAACATTAAGGTTAGAGATGGAGTATGATAAAGCTAATAACTATAATAAGTATTTACACATATGGGAAGGTCAGTTAATTAAAGAAACTGAGGGTGCTTTATGGACTATGGAGTTGATAAAGTATTTAGCAGATGATATTGTTGATAATTTTTCAATAAATGACTTAGAAAGAATAATAGTAGCAGTAGATCCATCAGTAACTTCAAACCTAACCTCTGACTCTTGTGGGATAATAATTGTTGGAAAATATAAAGATAAGGATAGGTATATAGTATTAGATGATTTAACCAGAATCGCTACACCAAATGAATGGGCTGATTTAGCTATACTGTCTTATGATAAATATAAAGCAGATAGAATAGTTGCTGAAGTTAATCAAGGTGGAGATTTAGTACAAACAATAATTCAAAACAAAAGAAAGAATATATCTTACAAGGGAGTTCATGCTTCAAGAGGTAAAATAGTAAGAGCAGAACCAATTCTTGCTTTATATGAGCAGGGAAAAGTAGATCACATAAGGAAATTTACTAATTTAGAGTATGAGATGGTTACATTTTCAGGAATTTCAACTGATAAAAGTCCTAACTCATTAGATGCTTTAGTTTGGGGATTAACTTTTTTAAGCAGTAAAACTAAAAAGAACCTACCAAATGGTATGGTTTCTGTTAGTGCTAATAAATTAAAATTTTAGGAGACAAAATATGCTAACATCAGATTTCTTAACAAACATAAGAGTATATTACGATAGAACAATGGGAGATAGACAAAGCCAGCTTTATAATTATTACACAGGTAGTACAATTCCAATAGATAGTAGAAAACCAGTATCAGATGCTAAAGCAGCTACACATACTAACGTTCATGTTGATTTCTTTAAGAACATAATTGACTTTAAAGTTGGTTATATGGGAAAATCTATTACTTCTACAGTTAATGTAGAAGATCCAGATTTGAATAAAGCAATACACGATAAATACAAAGCATTTGAAATGCTAAACAACATGAGTATATTAAATACTGAATCTATTAGTTGGACTTCAACTTCTGGTATATCTCATAGATTACTATTTACAGAAAATGGGGCAGTGAAAATAAAAAATATACTTCCTTGGCAAGTAATTTATAAGTATGATCACACTCCATTAGATCCAACAGTAGCTTATTATTATTATACAACAGTAGATCTTGAAGGAGTTAAGGTTAGCCATATAGATGTTTATGATAAACATATTGTATCTTATTATGTAAAAAACAGTGATAATATGTATCAATATTTAGGAGAACAGCTACATAATTTTATTGAAGTTCCTATCATACCAATAATCAACAATGATTTATGGGCATCTGATTGTGAAAAGTCAGTTAGGTTGATGGATGTATATGATGAAGTTATTTCTGATGAAGCTGCTGAAGTAAAAGCTTTAAGGTTAGCTTATATTAAAATATGGGGTTCTCTTTCTACTGGAATGGATTCAAGTGGTAATGAGATTGATATTAATGATTGGATGAAACAAACATCAGCAATGATTTTTGGAGTAGATGATGAAGGTAATAAAACAGGTGATGCTGAATTTTTAGAGAAGAATATAAATGACGTTGTTCTTGAAAATACTTTAGATAGATATAGAACTCATATATTTGAAACAAGTGGTTCAGTTGATCTAAAAGAATTCGCTAATACTGAAAGAGTTTTCTCTATTAAAGCTCAAATGATGAGACCAGAAAATACAGCAGCAATTGCAGAGCAGTATTTAAGAGCATCTTTGTTTAAACAAAATAGATTATGGGCTTACATACAAAGAGAAATATATAACTTTAATGTTACTGAAATGGATATTGAATGGAACTTTAAGAGAACGTTCCCAAGAGATCTTGCTTCTGAATCAACAACCTTAACAAAATTGGTAAAAGTAATTACTTTAAATGATGCCTTAACACAATTAGGCTGGGAAAATGCTGAAGGTATTGCCAGTAGAGTTATTAAAGAAGCAGAAAAAATAGAAGAAGAAGCAAATGAAGAAATAGAAGAAGAAATAGAAGAAGAAATAGATCTTACTATTTAATAATAAACATTTAGCTGTAAAGGTATATTAAACGCCTCAAGAGGTGAGAATTTTATTATAAAAAGCTATACTTACGAGTATTGCTGGGAGACAGTAATGGCAGAAGAAGAAGCAAAATCAGCAGAAAATGTTGATGCGAAAACAGTAATCAGTGATTTTATGAGATCACAAGATTATATTGATTTGATTAATGCAGAAAAGGGAAAGATTATTGAAAATTTCCGTAAAGAAAAATTACCTGGACTTATAGATGAACAGGTAGATATTAGAATTAAAGCTAAAGAGACTAAAACTCCAGAACAATTAAAGTTCGCAGAGTATGAATCTCAATTAGCAGATTTAAAGAACAAGATTGGTGCTAAAGAATTAATAGAAAAAAGAAGTATTAATAAAGATAGTGCTAGAGTTAAGTTTAAAGAAGCGAAATTACCAGATAGCTTGCTTGAATTCTTTGTAACAGAAGATGAAGAAGCAACCAACCTTAACGTTGATAAAGCTATTAAGGAACTGAATATTTTTAGAGACGCATTTAAAGAAGATGTATTTATTAAAAATAATATAAAAGTTCCTGGAAAAACTGTTACAGACGAAAATGCAGTAACGTTAAGTCGTGCTGAATTTGATAAGCTAGATTTAGGGCAACGATCTTCTCTTATGAGTGGAAAGGATAAACCTATTATCATAGATTAAAATTTTATTAAGGAGATAAAAAAATGGCAAACACATTAACAGGTATTTTACCTGTACTATACGAAGCACTTGATACTGTTTCAAGAGAGATGGTTGGATTTATTCCTTCCGTTAGAAAAGACACTAGCGCAAAGAGAGCTGGTAAAGATCAGACTATTAGAATTCCAGTAGCACCTGCTGCTACATTAGAAGCTGTTACTCCTGGTGCTGCTCCTGCGGAAAGTGGATCTCAAACTATTGGATATACTGATGTATCTATTAATAAAGTTTATGCTGCTCCAATTCTTTGGAATGGTGAAGAGGAAATGTCACTTAAAGGTGGAAACTTTCCAATTAAAGACAATCTTATTAAAAATCAGTTTGAACAAGCTTTTAGAGCACTTACTAATCAAATTGAAGAAGACTTGGGTGGATTATATATAGACGCTTCAAGAGCATTTGGAACTGCTGGAACCACTCCATTTGCAACTGCTAATCAATTAGATGACATTTCTTATGCAAAAAAAATCCTTCAAGACAATGGCGCACCTATGTCTGATCTTCATTTAGTTATGGATACAACAGCTGGAGCAAAATTGGGTGGATTTCAGAGCGTTCTTTTTAAAGTAAATGAATCAGGAAGTGAAAATGGTTTAAGAAACGGCGAATTTGGTAAAGTAAATGGAATGGAACTTGCAGTTTCTGCAGGCGTTCAAGACCATACTTCTGGAACAGCAAGTGGTGCTTATACACTAGGTGATACTTCTTATCCCGTTGGAACAAAAAATATATTATTAGCTTCGGTCGGAAATGGTACTTTACTCCCTGGTGATGTTGTAATTATAGACGGTGATTCTTCAGAAAGATATGTTGTTGATACTGGAAGTTCTGCTGTATCTGGTGATTCTTTTAATATTAATGCTCCTGGTGTTATAACTGCAATTGGTGATACTCAAACTGTTAGTGCTCCTGCGGATTATACAGCTAATATGGCATTTGATAGAAACGCTATTGTTCTTGTAACAAGAGCACCTGCATCACCTGAAGGCGGAGATATGGCTGACGATATAGAATTTATTACAGATCCTGTATCTGGATTGGTTTTTGAAATATGTCTTTACAGACAGTACAAACAAATAAAAATCGAAGTTGGTCTTGCATGGGGATATAAAGTAGTTAAACCGGAACATGTAGCAATAATGTTAGGTTAAATTAAACAATTAAAAAAAGCTTCTCTTTTTTGGGGTAGATATGATAAAACATATCTGCTCCTTTTTTTTTGTTAATCATTAATTGCTTTCGTAAAGATAAAATAAAGTATAGAGAAGAGAAGAAGAAAATTAATGAGAGAAAAAAATGGTAAACTCAAAAAAAGAAAATTCAAACCCTGTTTATATAACAAATAGTTATGATGATGATATATCAAGAGGAAGTGTTTCTTATAAAGAGAATTGGCATAAATTCGGCGAAGCTAAAATTGGTGATTCAATAACTACTATATGGAGTGGAGCTTCTTCATTACAACCTGGATTATATGTTTATCCTAATTATATGCTTCTTTATTTTTTTTCTGGATAGCTCAGTTGGTAGAGCGTCTGACTGTTAATCAGAATGTCGTAAGTTCGAATCTTACTCCAGGAGTATTTATGGAGATACTTTCAGATTAGTTTTCGTAGGATATGACGATTTAAATAGTACTGGAGTAACTGATACTGCTACTATTGAATAATAATATAAAAGGAGGTCTAACAATATGGCCATTGTAACAAGTACAGAAGTAAAAAGCTATTTGAATATAGCAACAGGAGATTCTTCAAAGGATAAACAAATAGATTATTTAATACCAGTTGTGGAAGCTGATTATTTAACGATAATGAATATTCCTTGGCCTATTGATCGGTATGGTACTTATGGAGATACTGGAGATTCTTATTATCCAATAGGTTCAGAGGCTGTTGCTTCTCAAATGATTGGATTTAAACTAGCAGCATTTGATGATAATGGAAGGATTGTTTCTTCAGAAAGAAATCTTAGTTATAATGTTAGTTACGTTTCAGGTAAAACAATTTCTGGATACCCAAAGTCAATAGTTGGCAGTATTCACAAGTATATTAATGGTAGATAATTTAATAAAAGGAGATTTAAAATGGCTATAGAAAGATTTTTTACTACTTCTATGACTCTTAAAAGAAAAGTAAGAACTAAATCCTCAAGTGGAGTTTATAAAGAAACATTTGGTGATACAGCTGTTATTTCTGGTTCATTTGATAAGAATGTAACTCAATATACTTATTTATTTGATAAAGAAACGTTCAATGTATCAGCAGTAGCAGAAATGCCAGCGGATACTGATATTTTAGAAGATGATATAGTAACTATTGGTACAGTAGGTTATAATGTAATATCTGTTATTAATAATCTTCAACGAGATCATCATTTAGAAGTACTTTTGGAACGTAGAGAGTAATGTATAAATCAAATTTAAACAATGTTATTGACACATTTAAACAAAATGTAAATAATGCCATGAAAGAAGCTGGCAAAGAAGGTGTTAAGAATATAAAAAAAGAAACACCTGTTATTACAGGCAATTTAAGAGATAAAAATAAATATAAATTACCTGAATATAATGAAATAGTTTTTTATAATGATGAAGATTATTCTGGTTACGTAAATTTTGGTACTTGGAAACAAAATGCTAACCCATTCTTTCAAAGAGGAATTAATAATTCTTTGACGGCATTTAAAAAAATCATATATAATAATATGAAAATATAAAGGAGAACAGAAATGATTGAAGCATCTATATATAGTTACTTAAATACAGAAATTCCAGGAGTAGAAATTGTTTGGGGAAAGAATGATAAAAATTCTGTTTTCGACGGTTTAACTCCAATTATTAATTTTATCAAAGTTCCTTCAGTTATGAGCAATTATATGCCTGTTTTTTTAGACGTAATACAATTTAGTATAAGACATAAAAATATTGATGTAGCAACTGAATATACCAACATAATTATAGAATTGTTTCAAGGTTTTTATGGTACAATGGTAGATTATCAAGTTTGGGTAACAGATTTACTCTTTAATGGAACTTTATACGAAGAGGAGGATGTAGTTTCTAATACTCTTACAGTTAGCTTTAAATATGCTGGATTGTAAAGTTATTTATAATAAAGAGAGATGATAAAGAAAAATTTTTATAAGGAGACAAAAAAATGGCAGCAAATACTTTTACAGCGTCAGATACAGCTCAAATAGGCAACCAACCAGCGATATTGTATTTTAGAAAATATGACACAGCAGGTGCTTATACCTCAACTATTTTTACAAATAGTATGGGATTTACAGTAACACCAGGAATATCAACTCAAGCATTCGACGATACTGGTGATGTTTATGACTATATTACTGAAGAAACTGGTGAGATTAGTTTCGATTATGGACAAGTTTATAATCAAACATTTTTTGAAGTTCTTGGTAACGGACTTTATAGTATTGTAACTTCAGCAGAAGGTGATACAGCAGCAGAAGATCAAATAATAGCATCAGGATGGGATGATCTTGAAAATATTACATTGAATATTGTTAATTCAGCTGGTACTTATTTCGTAGGAGATTCAACTCCTGCAATTACATCTATAGTTGGTGATAGCTCAAGTACATCAGCAACAGTAAATGATGATTATTTTATCGTAGCTGATCCTAATAGCAAATCTGGTTATTCAATAATGCTTGTAACAACTGGTACTGGTACTTTAGCTAATACAGAAAGTTTTACAATTACTTATGATACACCAAGTGTTATAGGACAAAGCACTATGACAATGGGTGGAGTTACTAATTTCGATCCTATTGAAGGTTATATTGATACTACAAGAAGAGACGGAACCGCAATAAGACTTGAATTCTACAGAGGATTCTTTAACGGAAAATATAATAACAGTTTTGCATCTGCAAATGATTCAACTGCTTCAATCACTAATGTAGTAATATCTCTTAAAAGGGATACTACAAGAGACGTTGGTGACCAAGTAGCAGCAGTAACGGTTTATTAGTTTAACAGCTCTCTTTAATTAGAGGGCTTGTTTTTTACAAAAAAAGGAGAAGAAACAATGAAATTTAACAAGATTAAAAACAGAACAAGAATAACTATTCTAAAAGACGGCGATTGGTATGAAACAAATTCTGGAGCAAAGTTTCCAGTTAAAACAAAACCAATGATTTTTTCTGACTTACAAGAAGAATTCAATGCCAGTGTAAAAGCAGTTTCAAAAGCAGAAGCTGAAAGAATAGAAGCAAACAAAAAGAAAGAAAAATTTGATTTAGATGGTTATACAAAAATAGTAAATGATTATGTAGAAAGTTTTTATGATATCGTTATTATGGTTTCTAAATTTAATGGATATGAAGTTGATTTAGAATATATAAAAGCAAATATGTCATTTGAAGATCCATATTGGTACATAACAAGTGTAGCTACTGGACTTCCTACTTATTCTTTTGAAATTGCCAAAGAAAAAAAAAAGAAATAGAAGAAAATAACTCCACGCCTGGATGGAGGGTTAATAAAGAAAAATATATTTCTATATTAGAAAGACACTACAACATTCCCCGAGATGAAATTTTAACAAAGTATTCTTGGGAGGATGTTCAATTTAGGGTTTCACAAATTCCTATCGATTTACTAGTAACAATTAGATCAGGCATGAAACAATTCGAAATAAAAGAAAAGTATCTTGAAACTATATGCGACAAAGTAGAGATTGATGCCAAACAAGTAAAAAAACAATACGATAATTTTAGAGCGCGTTTTGAGAAGTTAAACAAAAAGAAAAACTAAATCATTAAGAGTTTTATAGTTAAATATATGGAGATATTATTATGTCATTAGATTTAGGTACAGTTCAAGCTACGTTAGTAACAAAAGGAATAGAAACCTTTAATAAACAAATGAAAAACGCTGATACAAATTTAAGTACTTTTAGTGACAAACTTGGTACAGCAGGTAAAAAATTTACTGATACTGGTAAAAATCTTTCATTAAAATTAACTGCTCCTATCTTAGCTGCTGCTGGTGCTGCTTTAAAACTTGCTTCTGATTTTGAAGTCGCACAGAAAAGAACTGCTGGCGCATTTAAAGGAATGGATAAAGAAGTTAATGGAGTTCTTGAAAATTTAAATACTAATTTTGGTGTAGCAAACACAAAAGCAACAGAGCTTATAGGTATAGCAGGAAACCTTCGTAAAGGTTTTGGTGATACATCTGAAAATGCTCTTACTTTTTCTGAAGATATGCTTGAACTTGCAGCTGCATTAAGTGCAACTTCTGGTATTCCAATCGAAGATGTATTTGAAAAATTAAATAAAGGAACATTAGGTGAACGTGATGGTTTAGTTTCACTTGGTATTAAAATAAGTGAAATAGCCATTCAAGAAGAACTTTTACTTCAAGGTAAAGAAAACTTAACTGGTACTGCTTTAACATTAGCAAAAGGCGAAGCAACATTAAAATTAGCTTACGAACAATCATCAGATGCAGTTAGAAATTTTTCAGATAATCAAAATACATTAGCATCTCAATCACAGAAAGTATTAGGTGAAATGGAAGATTTAGCAATCGAATTAGGAACTATATTAATTCCAATTGCAAAAGATGTAGTTGAAGCAGTTTCAAATATGATTGGTAAGTTTTCCGATTTAACTGACGAACAAAAAACAACAATAATAAAAATAGCAACAGTAACAGCAGCAATAGGCCCTCTTCTAATAGGATTAGGTTCAACTGCTGTAGCTATTGGAAGAGTAAGTATTGCATTGAAATTTCTTGCAGCTAATCCAGTATTATTAGCAGTTGCTGGAATAGCAGCTGTAACAACTGCGTTAGTTCTTCTTGTAGAAAAGAAAAAACAAGATAATTTAGATTCATTAATAGAAAAATTTGGTGAGTTAGGAGAACAAGCAGGTTTAACTGGTGATGATTTTGATGAATTTATTACAACTCTTGGAGAAGTAGAAAACCAGTTAGCAAAACCTTATCTTGGTAGTAGCCTTGAGGAAGTACGAAAAATAATAAATATAATGTCTCAAAAGCTTGGTATTACTGTAGATCAGATAATTGAAACGGGACTAAAATCTGATAAGGTTACAGAAGCTACAAAAAGAACTCTTGAAGTTATAAAAGATCAATACGATAATGAAGATGAAATAAATAAAAAATTACTTGATCAAGCTTTAAGCTCAGGAGCAGTTAAAGACATAACAGAAGATATAGTAGTTATAAAAGAAGGACAGTTAGAAACAGAAGAAGATATAACTGAAGAAATGCAAGCTCAATTAGATCTTGAAGAAGAAAACTTAAAAAGTAAAGAGGAATTAGCAACTGCTATTACAGCTATTGATCTACAAAGTAAAGCTGGATATATATCTGAAGCATCTGCTTTAGAAAACAAAATAAACTTAAGACAAGCGATTATAGATAAGATTTTATTAGAATCACAAGCAGCAGGAACTTTTGGTGATGATGAAAAGAAAAGAATTAATACTCAACAAGTAGAAATAGATAGATATTATGCTCGTTTAGAAGTATTAACTTCAAATCAAGATGCTTTAGAAAAAACTTTAGCTGAAGCAAAAGTTTTAGCAGATAAAGAAGCTGCTGAAGCAAAAGTTTTAGCAGAAGAAGAAGCTGCTGAAGCAACGTTAGATAGTGTAACTTATGCTTCTGATGGCTCAACAATTATTGAAGATGGATTAGACGAACATAGAAAATCTAGAAGAAAAAAAAGAATTACTGATGATAAAAATGCAGCTGCAGATGAAATTGAATTAGAACAAGATACTGCTGATTCAATAGTAGAAATAACGAGTGATAGTGCTGATAAGAAAAGAAAAATAGTTGATAAAACCATAGAAGAACAAATAGCTTCTAATTTATCGTTATTAGCTGAAATAGCTTTGGCTTTAGATGAGGATGTTGAAGCGCATCAAGAAGCTTACGTTCAAAAAGCTAAAACGACGGAACAATGGGCTATTGATAATGGAGAAAAGTTTGAAGAAAATTCAGAGAATTTAACAGCAGGTCTTGAAAGAGATACAGAAACTATAAAAGAACATTATGATACTATATTAGGTTTTTTAGAAGAACATTATGATGCTATAACAGATTTTGCCAGTTACGCTGCTGGTGCTATTACTACTATTAGTGATCAAAGGATAGCAAATTTAGTTTCAGAACAAGAAACTTTTGAAACTTATCATGGAAGAGAATTAGATAGATTACAAGAAAAAAGAGATAGCGGAGAGATATTAACTGACTCTGAAATAGATAGATATGAAACGCTTATAGATGCAGAAAGAAATTTTCAAATAGAAATATATAAAGAAGAAAAAAAAGCATTTATAATTTCTAAAGCTTTTAAGATCGCTGATGCTGTTTCTACTGGAGCAAATGCTGCAATTAATGCTTATAATTCATTAGTAGGAATTCCTTATGTAGGAGTAGTTTTAGCAGTAGCAGGAGTAGCAGCAGCAATAGCTTTTACAGGTGCTCAAATAGCATTAATTGCAAAACAACAGCCACCACCACCACCGTTTAAAGAAGGTGGTATCGTAACAAAAGGAATGCAAGCAATAGTTGGAGAAGCAGGACCAGAAGCAATTCTTCCTCTTACAGATAATACATTTAAAGCAATAGGACAATCAATAGTTGATGCACAATCTGGTAGTGCCTCCTCAAGAAATTCTGGATTTGGTAATTTAACAATAATATTACCTGGGTTTGGAGAAACAAGTATTAGATTAACACAAACTGCACTAGATAATGGTCAAATAACAATACCAGCAACTGCGTTTGCGTCATAAAAGGAGAGTTATGAGAATTTTTTATAACAATATAATAGATACGGCTGTTTTAACAGCATCATCTACTGCCGCTGGAAATAATACCAGTAGTTTTGCTAAGGCAATTTTAGCTGATACATTTACTTTCACATCAACAACAGGACTTTTAGTAATAGATTTGCTTGCAGCAACTCAAATTAAAAGTTTTATAATTGATATTGGAAATATGACTGGCGGAGGAACTTATACATTAGAAGCAAATGCTACTGACGTTTGGACTTCTCCATCATTTTCTGAATCATTAACAATTTCAGATACTGCTCTTTATTGGACTGGCGATGAAACATACAGATATTTTAGACTATGTATAACAGATACTGATAATGTATCACTTGGATATATAATGATAGGTTCGGAAAGTTACTTACAGATGCCTGGAATAGATCCTGGAGTAACGTTGAATTACGAAACAACAAGTAGCAATAGTATATCAAATAGTGGTCAAAATTATGGAAATATAGGATATGAAAGATTAAATACTTCATTTACATTTCCAATGATTACTGAAACAGAAGGTGTTGGATTTTTATCTGATACAGTTGCTGGAAGACAAGAAATAAAAGCAATGTGGTCAGAGGTTCAAAACATAAATCCTGTTTGGATATTTTTATGGGCAAACAATTTAGATGAACATCCACCTGTATTTGCGATTTTCGATCAAGATACTTTATCTATGGATAAATTAAGTCAAGATGGTAAATATTGGAAAACAGAATTAGAAATATTAGAAGTATTTTAAGGAGAAGAATAAATGAGCGGAAGATTAATAGTTAATGCCGATTATAATGTAACAACTGATTGGGAAGGAGAGGCAGAATCAAAATCATTGTTAAAAAAAGGTTTTGAAAATTTAGAATTTACTGAAATGAGTTCTACAACAATACCTCAAATATCTGCAGGATCATCAATTGATATTAATGGAGTTATCTATATATTTGATAGCTTGGAATCAATTACAGGTTCTTCATCTGATGGAGCTTCTTATGTAAAAATTACAGGAAGTGCTACAGCAGTAGCAGAATGGACAAATGTAGCTATTCCTTCTTATGATTATAGTAAGAAAGGATATTATGATGGAGATGGAGCAAGATATGTTTTAAGAACAATAAAAAGTAGCACTTCTTATGCTGAAAAAAATGATTTAACTGCTCACTTTATAGATCAATTTAGAATTGGATCTGGATCTGCTGGAGCTATTGCTCTTGATGTTGGTGGAAAGATGAAAGTTGAAACTGGTAGCGAGTACGTTGCAGATTTTGGTAATGCAGCATTGAGCGATACAAGATATATATCCTTTAATGGAAACCGTGCTCAATTTGGGTACAATGGAGCACTTCTGTCTGCATTTATTTACGGTGCTACTGGGAAAGGGATTGTACTTCAAACGAATGATGGTGTTGAAGCAATGCGTCTTGATTCACATCAGCGTGTATACGTTCATTACGGAACCAGTGGCTCAACAGCAAGTACTTCTGCAGATGATTTGATTATTGAGTCAAGTGGTGCAGGTGGTATGAGCATTTTAACTCCAGATGCGCAAAATTCTAATTTTTATTTTGGTACTCCTGCACAGGTAAATTCTGCACAAATAACGTGGTCATATCCAACGAGTTCTTTTTATATAGGTACCTTACTGGCTGGGGGAGAATTAAGATTTAGAACAGGCACAGGTATTGAAGCGATGCGAATTGATTCCAATCAGAGTGTTGGTATTGGAACGGCTTCACCTGCTGTTAGGTTGGATGTTTCTGACATCCACACTGGTGGAGGCATCATTAGGCTCACTAATAGTGATTCAGTCTTAACTGAAAATCAAAACGTTAATGATTTACAATTTTATCAATCGGATATTTCTTCTGGAGGAACTGGAATAATTGCAAGATTAGCAACAACGTCAATTTCTAAAGGTACATATTATGGGAATGCAGCAAGACTCGGGATATTTGTATCGGCAAGCTCCTCTGGGTTTGCGAGTGATAATGCGACTCTTGAAGCTATAAGTATATCTCCTGCATCTGGTAATGTTGGAATTGGAACAACTGCACCTGAAGGGAAACTGCATGTATATTCTGGATCTGCGGGAACTGTTACGCCAAGCGCTAATGGTGATGAGTTAA
>Ga0307928_10001563_pt1 | contig 17417 bp, 25 predicted proteins | sample AceLakmetagen232_FD_201815 | JGI IMG/M metagenome (GOLD analysis project Ga0307928, IMG submission 201815) | Saline water microbial communities from Ace Lake, Antarctica - #232 | ecosystem: Environmental > Aquatic > Non-marine Saline and Alkaline > Saline | place: Antarctica: Ace Lake... | reverse complement strand
TGATTTGTTTATTGTTATTGTTCGCATCCTTGAGTGGATTATAAAGGCGATTATTGGCGTATTCACTCGCAAATAGTTAAGCATTGCGGCGGGGCATCCTCGCCGCTTTTGCTATCAAAAAACAAAAGAAAATATTCGCGAAATCCTCCAAGTCCGCAATTGTTTAGTGATTCACTAAAGTATTGCGATTTGACAGATTCTGGAATCATGGTACAATATGATTGTAACGATATTCTAGACGAAGGGGAGAACGATGAGACTCTATACACTGGTAATTGATACTAACACAGGGCGACTGTATAGGGGCTTCGGCTCTCATCCTTGCACATATCGTTTCAGCATCGAAGCGTTGGACGCCGCGAGCGCCAGAATGATAGGTCATGGCAAGCTAAAGAACGCACTAAAGTACAAGGGGATGAAGCTAGGCGCGCGAGAAGTGGGAATTGTGAAAACCACGCTAACGTGCGACGGGCCAAAATACAGGTAACGACAGCGATGGGCAGTAAAATGCCCCTCGCTTGACGAATATGCAAACGTGTGGTATAATCTTTACAGTGTTGAGTATGGTATAAGGAGAGAGAAATGTATTCCAAATCGGTCGCGCCAGAAATGCAGAACAATGGAATCGCGTACAGCGTAGATGAGTATAATGAACTGATAGCCAAGACGCAGGCTACAGTCACCGACAGAGTAACGCTACCAAACGGAAACGAATTGATCGCGCTACGATACATTGTGGGGGACGACGCAAATTACCTGTATTTCGAGGTTATGGGCTGGCGGTGGTGGCGGTGGCGGCATGTTGACGCGTTGCTGCCGATGACATACGGGGATCAATTCGTGAAGACAGTAGACGGCAGCATAGGAATCGGCTATTACATGCCTATAACGAGTGTATGGTATACGTCGCTAGGAACGGGAGACGTGGTGCAATGGGCCGAGATAAACACCGCAACACAGGAGTCTGTTAATATGGAGGTGCTTCGGCTTGAGAATGCAGAACTAAAGAGCAGACTGGTAAACACCAATAAAATACTGCGTGAGGCGCTATACGCAACGGGAGAAAACAATGGTACCAGCATGGGCGTGTAAAAAAGACGGAAATCAAGATATTATCGTAGAAGCACTGGAAGCACTGGGGTTAACAGTAATTGACGCCCACAGCTTTGCACAGTATCACGCCGGTTTGTCGGATTTGATGGTTTTCTACGGTGGCGACTTTTCTTTCGTCGAGGTCAAAGAAATAGGAGAGAACCTAAACGACAATGAAAAAGCGTTTAGACGGTGGTGCCTGTCGAACGCAATCAAGTTTACAGTAATAGACAGCATAGAACAGGCGATAGTGTGGGGAGAGGGGTTCAGAAAGTGACGGAATTTGTATGGTCGCAAGTACCACAGAGAAAAGCATTTCTCGTGGCTGGACAGTTGAATCAGGGGTGCGGGGTGCCTAGAACACGGTGGACGTGCAAGGGCCACAGAGGACTAACAATAGACGGGACGGAGTTCTGTGCGAGTGGGTGCCCAGCAGAATTGAGCGAACTAACCGAGCGGTGCAATACGCCACTAGTATTCGACGGCGAAAAGAATACGGCACTGTGGAAATGGTTAAAGGAACGCAAGCGGAACCGCGAGGGATACTATAATGACAAGGGCCGCAGAAAAATAGCTGCGGCCGAGGTGCGGAAGTAAAATGGATATATTCGGCACGCATCGGCGATACTTGGGCGCAATCAAGGCTGCGGTACAAATAACGGGACTAAAAAAATGCAAGCTAGAATACGATACTGCCAAAGGAATGACGGGAGATGAATTTCGCACGGGAAACTTGCAATACGGCGGAATAATCAGCGGCATAGAGAAAACAGCGGGCTACACACCATATACACACGTCATGGAGGTAGACTATCACTGGGACGCGTTCATGGCATTTCTTGTCGAAATAGACGAAGGCGCGGTAGAAGAATGCTAACATTTGGCTCATTGTTCGCGGGTATTGGCGGGCTAGATCTTGGATTGGAAAGGGCCGGGATGGAATGCAAATGGCAGGTAGAATTGTTGGAATCTAGCAGGAAAGTGCTGAAAAAACACTGGCCAGATATTCCACAGCATGAGGACGTAAGGGACTGTCATGGAGTAGGGTACACAGTAGACAGCGACACGCCGCAAGAGTTGGAATCAGTAGACTTGATTTGTGGCGGGTTCCCCTGTCAGGACGTTAGTTTGGCAGGAAAGAGAGCAGGACTACACGGGAAAAGATCAACATTGTGGGCGGAAATGTACAGGATTGCAATTGAAACTAATGCAAGATGGATCGTGGCAGAAAACGTACCAGGGCTACTCTCAAGCGACAATGGGCGGTTCTTCGGAAACGTTCTCAGGGACTTGGCCGAAGGCGGGTATAATGCAGAATGGGAATGTATACCAGCGTTCGCGTTTGGTAGCCCACAAAGAAGGGAGAGGGTTGTACTTGTGGCCTACTCCAACGGCCTCAGTGATGTTTGCGACATGGAGCAGCGCCGAACAGTTATTAGCGGGGAAAAAGTTGAGAAAAAGCGGAGCTGTCATAGGCCAAGGCTTGTCAGTGAAATTGGCGATGTGGCACCTTCAGAATGGGCACCAACGACCGGCCGGTTTAGCACTATACCCAGACCCTTGCTTCTTAGAGGCGATAATGGGGTTCGAGCTGGGATGGAGCGAAATAAACAACTAGGAAATGCAGTCGTGCCGCAATTTGCACAGTGGATAGGAGAAAAGATTATGGCGTATGAAGAAAACTTGACTGCGTAGGCGGACTGTGGTATAATATAAACAAGTGAGGAGAATGCTATGAAAATTTCGAGCTTGGTACGTGAGTTGACTAGATTCCAAAACGTATACGGCGACGTGGAAGTAGCGTGGAATAGGGACATCGAAAGTGACAAACGGGTGAGTGTAGTAAGCGTGTACGGTCTACCGGAAGAGATGATGGTGTGCCTGTCAGAAACGGATTATACTGATACAGACTTTCAAGGAGCCGACAGAGATGGACCACGCAAGCAGAATAGACCTAACGGAGGCAATGCACAGCATCACACCGTCTGACGCTAGAATGTTCTATGCCTGGGCAGTCCTGGGACTATCGCACCGTGAAATAGCGGAGATAGAGGGGCGGCCCAGGCGCAGAATAACGGAAGAAATAGCACAAATCAGGTATAAACTAAGGGCCGCACTACATAATGACGCCGAAGCGTAGCAAATTTGTGGTGTAGTGGGTAGAGGGGTAAAATGGCTATAGGGCAATGTATGATATGTGAAAAGAATATAACCGTATACTTCGACGTATGCAAACAATGTGAACGCGAGTACGGGCTACACGTTAGCAAAAGACTATGGCCAGAATGGGCTAGAGACCTGTTGGCTATGCACCGCGCCGAGCAGCGGCAAGAGGCCGACGTATACGACAACGAAACGGGCCACACTGCACAATATGACATACTATGCTATGGGGAACGCAATACGCGCTGAAGGTATGCCAGAACTGCGGGAAACCACTAGCGGGTAGGTGGCAGGTAAAATACTGTAGTAAAAAGTGCGCGGCACGGAATCGGATAAACGGACCGAGAAAGCCAGTAAGGCATTGCGCTCGTTGTGGCAAGGAATTGAAGCAGCGCAATAGGAAATACTGTAGCAGGGCGTGCATGGTGACAGATCGCCGAGAGAGACGCTGGGCCGACTTTGAAATGAACGGAATACCGGACACACAGCGGCCACAGGGCAGAAAATACCTAATTGCCACACGCGGCCACAGATGCGAGATATGCGGGCTAACAAAATGGCAAGGACAGCCAGCGCCGCTAGTATTCGACCATATAGACGGCAACGCAGAGAACGGAGCACTAGGCAACGTTAGAATGATATGCAGAAATTGCGACGGGCAACTACCGACATTCTGCTCAAAAAACAGGGGTAACGGCACAAGGGGCAAAGTGCCGCATAATTAGTGCAAAAATACTCTATGCGGGGTAGCAAAACGGTAATGCACATGCCTGTTAAGCATGGTATTGTAGGTTCAAATCCTACCCTCGCAGCTTTATTATGGCCGATGGTGGAATTGGTATCACGCCAGGTTTTGATCCTGGTATTCTACGTTCAAGTCGTAGTCGGCCAGTCTATAGTGGAATAGCTCAGTCTGGTAGAGCGCAGCCCTTGGAAGGCTGTGGCCATCGGTTCAAATCCGGTTTCCGCTACTTGATTATAGCCCGTCACGCTAAAATACGGCATACTAGTGCTGGGGCGGACCAAGGCGGGCGCTTGCGAGGATAGCTCAGTCTGGGAGAGCGTACGCCCGAAGAGCGTATACTGGTTCAATTCCAGTTTCTCGCACTAAACAACCTTAGACTGATATGCCCCAATTGCGACGCACAATTACCGACATACAAGGGCGCAAACAAGGGGAACGGTCGCAAAAACAGACACTAACACCAAGCCGCTGTAGCTGAGATGGTTTAGCTTCGCTTTTGTAATGCGAAGACGCTGGTTCGAATCCAGCCGGTGGCTCTTTTCTACCCTATAGCTCATTCGGATAGAGCACCTGCCTTCTAAGCAGGTTGTAGTGGGTTCGACTCCCGCTAGGGTAGCTATTCTACGCTTTGACACGGTAGCCAAGAGGATAGGTATTTGATTGCAAATCTTAGGACGCCGGTTCGATTCCGGCCCGTGTCTCTATTGTTTATAGCCTTGTAGCTCAGTTGGTTAGAGCGTGCCTCTGATAAGGGCAAGGTCAATGGTTCGATTCCATTTGAGGCTACTATTCGGGACTGTGGCGCAATTGGTAGACGCGCAGAGCTCAAACCTCTGTTTTTGCGGGTTCGACTCCCGCCGCTCCCACCTTTCGGGACCGTGACGCAATTGGTAGACGTTGGGAGTTTAAACCTCCTTTGCTGCGGGTTCGACTCCCGCCGGTTCCACTTCTTGAGAGTGTGACGCAATTGGTAGACGTGCATGGCTTAGAACTATGATTCTGTGGGTTCGACTCCCTCCACTCTCACTCTTTTACTTGCGAGTATGGCCTATTTGGTTGGGCACTAGTCTTCCAAACTAGTCAATAGAGTTCGATTCTCTATACTCGCTCTTGTGGGCTTGTGTTCTAAAGGGATGATACTACATTTGCATTGTAGTGGTCAGGGTTCGATTCCCTGCTGGTCCACTATTTTACTAGCCCTATAGCTTCAATGGTTAGAGCGGCACTCTTATAAGGTGCAGGTTCTTGGTTCGAATCCAAGTGGGGCTACTTGCATAGCGGGGTCGCCAAGAGGTCAAGGCCATAGTCTCATACGCTATTATACGGCGGTTCGAACCCGCCCCCCGCTACTACACAATTGTTTAGTGATTTACTCGACAACTGCGGACTTGGTGAATTTCAGATCTTTTTTTATTATTTCGTGAGCCAACAGGGGGAAACGAATGACAAGGCCAATTCTGCGTAGTAAGGTATCGCGCTGGCGCATTGCAGCATACGGAAACCCAGAGTCAGACGGCGAGTATTGGGTGTACACGACGGCGCAATACGTCAAGAAAGCCGAGTGGAGCGATGGCGAGTGGGTGGAAGACCACTATGCCGCGCCAATGCTTGGAACAGTGTATGCTTACGCAGAGTATCATATACCAGAGCCGCCAGTATGGTAGAACCGCAGAGCGCGACATTTATGTGTCAATTTCCGGACATTATGACAGCAATCAAGGCGGGAGGCGACTCCTGGCGTATCCAGCTAGACATACCCAAGAGCGAACATAAGGAGCGTAAGAAACTCACGGACTGGATGGGTACGATGCTGATGGTAACAGTCGTGCCTACAAAACCGGGAAAGACCAGGGAGAATGGACCAACCTACTAATGAACTAAAAGAGATACTAAGCGGCTTGTCTCCAGAACAAGTGCGCTTTGTTGTCGCACGTACAGAGCACACGTCCAATAGGGCCGCGTGCAAAGCTATAGGGATAGCATATCAAACGAGGTCGCACTGGCCGAAAGACGTAATTGGTAAAATAAAGCGAGCCATCATACTTGCCGAGATTGAACCACTAACGACCGCAATACACATGAGATCGGTCGCCCTGTCGAAGGCTATGGCGGTAAAGATTAAGGGGCTCGACAGCAAAGTAGAAAAAGTGCGACAGGCCGCAGCCACCGAGATTATAGAATGGGAGTTGGGCAAGGCAACGCAACCAACCGACATAAACATAGATGCACCGCTACGCGTAACAGTAGACTTCTAGGTGAAGCTCAGTAAAATTTGCGACTTCACGGCAAAGCAGCTGGAGGCAACACAGATAGCGGACAAAAAACGATATATGTTATACGGCGGATCAAGAGGCCCCGGAAAATCGTACTGGTTACGATGGTACGTGCTAAGACAGCTATTGAGACTAGGCGCCGCAGGAATAGTCGGGGCTAGATTCATGCTGGCGTGTGAAGACTATCCGAGTCTATACGACAGGCAAATAGAGAAGATTGTAACAGAATTTCCGACATGGCTGGGCAAATACCGAAGCAACCGTAACGAATTCGTACTAAAGCCAGAATACGGTAGCGGAATCATTGCTTTACGGAACCTAGACAACCCATCCAAGTATATGTCAGCAGAGTTCGCAGGCATAGCCATTGACGAACTGACGAAGAACCCAGAACGCACATTCCACACATTGAGGGGTTCACTGCGCTGGCCTGGAGTGGAATATACCCAGTTTGTAGGCGCAACAAACCCGGCGGCGTGTTGGGTACGCGACTACTGGGTAGAAAAACGGCTGCCAAAGGAACTAGAAGCAGACGCCGATCAATTTGCATTCTTGGCAGCACTGCCAAGGGATAACCCGCATCTAAGCGAATCATACTGGCATGAACTGGAGACGATGCCAGCGGGACCGCTACGAGAAGCATGGTTACATGGAGACTGGTACGCGGGCGCAGAGGACTTGGTGTTTGACCAGTTCGGCACAGAAAACTTTACAACAGACGAACCAGACCCAGAAAAGCCTATAGAAATCGCAATTGATGAGGGTTATGTAGACCCTTGTGCGGTTCTTTTCATCCAGCGACAGCCGACTAGAATACTGGTATTCGACGAAATATACCATAGTGGACGGCAACCAGAGCATACAATCAAGGACATAATAGACAGGCTAAAGATAGGATGGGGCGTAGAAGACTGGCCCCTACCGGAAATGGCTATCATAGGCAGCGAGTCGGCAGCGTTTAAAGACAAATTGCGCCGCGCCGACATAGTGGCTAGGGGCGGAACGCACGGCATCGTAGACGGCATTACTCACATGCGGAAAATGGTACTAGACGGCAACGGACACCGGACGCTGATGGTAAACTCTAAGCGATGCCCAAAGCTAGTAGACGAAATGATGGCGGGATACAAGTATCCGCCAGAGGGCAAAAAACACCAAGAGAAGCCGCTAGACTTGAACAATCACGCAATAGACGCGCTGCGCATGTGGCTATACACGAGGGGAAGAAGATGATAAAAACAGTAATTCGCAGGTGTGCTAATGCGTTGTTGGGGGCGGTTCCTTTCGTTTTGGGGCTGGTCGTTGGGTGTACAGTGCGGTATTGTAAGTTTATTTGGTACGTCGCAATAACGGGATACAGCATAGGGAGCGGTGAATGAAGCTAATAGACCGCATTAAACTTGAATACGACGCGGCGCGCGGCAAGTCCGCGCTACCGACATACATACAGGACAGAGAACATATCTTCAGTACAGGCGCAAGCGGAAGAAACGCGGCGCCTACGCAAGATACGTTTGAATCGGCGTCTAAGATATACGAGTATCATACCTGGGTAAGGAAAGCAATCACTGTTATTCAACGGTCGATAACCCCGCTACCTGTTGGCGTAAAGGACAAAAACGATAAGTTTGTGGAGGGGCACGTACTAACGCCGCTCCTCAGTAATGGCAACGCGACCAACTCCCAGGACACTATTTGGGAGCAATGGATTATAAGCAAGTTGCTTACGGGCATGAGTTTCTTCGAGGTTGTAGATAACATGCTAGGGCAGCCCCTGGAGCTATGGCACCGTAGAACAGACCTAATGGAAATACTAGAGGATACAACATTCGATCCAAAGCGATTTCCGCGCATCGGCGGGTACAGATATGACAAATCCAACATCATAATTGACCCAGGCGATATATGGTATGATAGGTTTGTAAATCCTACAGACCCCTGGACAGGAATCAGCGTGCTCTCGGCAGTGCGTGAAGGAGTGCAGATAGACGCATTCGCGCAGGCATGGTCGAAATGGTTCCTACAAAACAATGCCAGACCAGATTATGCGATAATAGCGCCGCAAGGAATCACAAGGACCGAAAAAGACGAGATCATTTATAACCTGATGAAAAAGGCAGGGTTGCCTATTGTACTGGAAGAGGGCATAACCGACATTAAAACAATGTCATTCACTCCAAAAGACACGGAATGGCTGCTACAACGTGAGTTCGCTAGAGACGAAGTAGCCGCAATATTCGGCGTACCAGACGAGGTTATGGGATACGGCAGGGATACATACGAGAATTATGGAGACGCGCATAGTTGGTTCTGGAAGCTAACATTAAAATCACTATGCGATAGCAGGGACCGCAGCCTAACGCACATGTTCACAAGAAGCCGTCCACTACTGGCCCCAGGCGAGAGGGTGGCAACAGACTATAGCGGAGTCGGGGCGCTGCAAGAAGAACTGTTGCCAAAGGTAGAAGTAGCCAAAGGGCTATGGTCAATGGGCGTATCATACAACCAACTCGAAGAGGGGCTGAACCTCGGTACAGGGCCGATAGAGAGCGGAGACGTGGGGTTCGTGCCGTTCAGTGTAGTACCTATAACGCAAGCGGCAGCAGAGCCGGAGCCTATGCCTGACATGACTCCAGTAGACGACAATGAACCGGAAGACGATACGGAACAGGAAGACGACGAAACCAAGGGCGTCGCAAAAAAAAACGTAATATACGGCAGTCAACAGCATAAAACGTTATGGGACATGCACGTTAAGCGGCTCGACCCGCATACTAGGTCGATGGTTCGTCAATTGCAGCGCGACTTCCAGAGACAGCAGAACGAAGCACAAACCAACCTAAAAGCGCAAAAGGGCATGGCCTACACGCGGGCAATGGTGGCCGACCACAAAAAAGCGCAGCAGACTATAATCGGGGACTTGGTGAATTGGCAAGAAGAAACCGAAATGTTGGTCAGGATACATACACCACGCTATACCGAGGCCGTCAGGTATTTCGGGGAGCAGACAGCAAACGACTTGAGAAGAAGCAAGTCGTTCGACGAATCAAGCCCGTTTGTGCAAGCCGCTATTAAAGAAATGGTTATACAGTTCGCTAGGGACATAAACGCTACAACGCAGATACGCATGGCAGACAAGGTTAGGGAAATTCTACAGTACGGGGATGATAACAACCTAAGCACAGAAGAGATTAGACAACTGATATACGAAGGAATCAGCCTAGTCTTTAATGTGAGAAAAACACCATACGAAACCAGAAGAATAGCAAGAACGGAAATGAACAAAGCCAGCTCGACAGGCACGCTTGAGGCAGGACGCCAGAGCGGAGAACGCTTGAAAAAGGGCTGGATAGCAGCACTAGACGACACGACGCGCAGAACACACGTACAGGCACATATAGACTATGCTCAGAACCCAATAGGGCCAAACGATGACTTTCTAATAGGCACAGATAAAATGCAAGCGCCGGGACTAGGCCGCGAACCAAAGGAGATTATACATTGTCGGTGCGCATTGTACTGGGTTAAGCCGTAAACTTGACAAGGTTCTGGGTTTATGATATAATGTCATTGAGTCGAGCTTTAGTGAGGGGAGCCAAGAGCCTATGACCTGCATTGTAGGATACTGTAATGAAGAGGGAGTCTGGATAGGCGGCGATAGTCAGGGCACTGCTGGTGACAGTAAAATGGTGAACGCGCACCCGAAAGTGTTCGCACTAGAGACACATGGGGAAAAGTTCGTTATAGGGTATACCTGGTCATTCAGGATGGGCCAACTGTTACGATATCGACTGGACGTGCCAGCAAACGAGAATAACGTAGACGCGCTAGAGTATATGGTAGATACTATTATAGACTGTATCAGAAAGCTATTCGACGACAACGGGTTCTCACGAAACGAGAGCGGCGAAGAAAAGGGCGGGCCATTCCTAATCGGCTATAAGGGGCGATTATTCGAGGTTCAGACGGACTATTCAGTCCTAGAGTCCATCGGAAACTATGTGGCGATAGGTAGCGGGGCAAAAGTCGCGGAGGGCGCAATGTACGCTAGCGAAGGGCAAGATAAAGCAGGACGAATCGGAATGGCGATAGAAGCAGCGGCGCGTCACACAGTATCGGTAGGCGGCGACATTGCCGTCATTAAACTGGAGAACACAGGTGCATAGTGTACAGGAATGTTCGGCGTGTGGCGAAAACCACGAAGTAGAGTTAGTGAACGTATACCCAGGGCTTGCGATGGAGTTGTGGGTCTTCAAATGCCCAACAACGGGAGTGGTGGTAACAGTCAGGCTTAACAGCAACAGCAAGACGGAGGAGCCGAATGTTTAGTAGTAAACTGGCAAGAGCCAATAAGGAAACCATTTCTAAGATAAGGGCCGGCATAGCTATGGAACAACTGGATATGAAGACGCTCTGGGCTAGATTGTTGGAAGTGGAAGACAAAGCCCGCAAGAAACGGGAGTGGGCGCAGAAAATCGAAGAGCGAGTTAATCTACACCACAAAACACTAAGCGGGCTTATAAGTAAGGTAGAAGCCGCAGTCGAGGGCGGACGGGCGAAGAGCGCGGCGCTCGGCGAACTGCAAGAAACCGTAAAGAACCTGGCCGAACGGCTAGGGGTTCGGGAAAACCGCAGAATATCGCCAGATAGACTAACCGACATTGAGCACGAACAAGACGGTCTAAAGGACGGCGTGGAAGTACTGACTGAACGGCTAGAGCTTAGTGAGCGGCGCAACAAGGACCTATTGTTGCAAGTCGCGCTGAATACGCAGCATAACGAGGGAGAGTTCAGGAACCGGGCGCACTTGGAGCACTACGCGGCGCTGGACCGCGACCGAATCATAAAGGTAGAGAAAGATTTGGCGACGAAGGTAGAAGAGCAAGAATATCTCGTAGAGGCGGTAGAAAACCTTGAATCTGCGCTCGAAACGATAGACGACAACACACAACGACTGAACGAGACGGAAGGGTTTACAACCGAGTATGTAACAGAGCTTCGCGGCGCAATAGAGGGGCTAACGAACAGAGCCGATACACAGGATAGACGCGCAGTAGACATCGAAGAGCAAGCCGTGTCAAATGGTTATGGAGTCGTAGCAAACTGTAGGCGCGCGCTTGAAACCGAGAAGACGATAAAGCACCTTAGAGCAATCATCGACCTGCTAGATAGCCGCGTGGCAGAGCATACGAACACGCTAGACGCAAACGACACACATACATGCGACGCAATGGTAGACAACGTTACAATACGGCGCTCGGATGATGGACAATGGTATTCGTGCCCATACTGCGGTGAAGAATTGAACGATAGTGAATAACAATGGTAAAGATTATACAAACAAATGAACCAAAACGGAAAGTATTGAATATTGATAGTAACGGGTGGCTAACATCGGAATACAGCACGGCAAAGCTAGCAAGAGTAAAGGACGGCATACTATGGCTATGGGACAAGCGCCGTAAGGTAGAGGTAGCGTTCACCGCAATAGACTGGATGTTACTAGTCAAGTCAAGCGTCGGGTACGAAAAACAATAGTCCAAACTAGAGCCACAGAGCCTACTGGAATAAACCCCAGTGGGCTCTATTTCTGTGGAGGTGAGATGGACAAACAAGTTAAAACGTTCGACTTTGAGGTAGAACAGGCAACGGCTGACGGCGGACGCATTATAATCACGACGGGTTCACTAGACAGGCAAAATGATCGAGTCGTAGCAACGGGCGCTAAAATAGCGCAGTATATGCAGAACCCCGTGGTTCAATGGGGCCACAATTACAGAGACCCTTGGGCAACCATAGGTAATACAACCAGCCTCACGGCCGAAGACAACAAATGGATAGCCGAGTTTACACTGCGACCGGCCGCAAGCGAAGCGGACCCAATGCACATTATTAGGCTATTGTGGGAGGGAGGCTGGATCAAGACAGCCAGCATAGGGTTCGACGTAAACGACAACGGATATACGCAGAATGACGACAACGGATACGATTTTACCGACTGGAATCTATTGGAATGGTCACTAGTACCAGTGCCGGCAAACGCAGAGGCGCTACGCCTAGCATACAAGGGCTTGACCGCAGACGACGGCGAAACGCTGGCAACCTTGCGTGAGGAGGTGGTCACACTGACAGCGGCACTATCCGACGCCGAAGAAGCGAAGTCGGAAGCAGACCAACTTATGAAACAGCAAGAGACGGAAGCCGAGGCCGCCGTGGCTGCATACAATCTAAAACAGGCTGAAGCACTGGACCTTGTTACAAATTACCTAGCGTTACGACAATTATTGACACAAGGGAGAACGTAAAGAATGACAGATCAAATGGACCAGCTAACACAACAAATGACAGAGCTCCTTGAGCTTGAGCGCACACGACAAGAGAAAAACACGCCAGACAACACCGCCGCGCTTGAGGCATTCGAGAAAAGAGTAGAGGAGCGCGTTGAGGCGCAGGTGACAGCAGAACTAGCTAAGATGGCGAACTATAGCGCGATTGGCGACGCTCACAAGGCAGGCGACACTAGTTCGATGGTAACGAAGGATAACCGCTACTACAGAATGGCGCAGGGCTTTGAAAAGGACGGGTATTACCGCTCTGGTATGAGCGTCTATACGCCAATGGACCTGTGGCTTGCTAAAATGATGATGGATACACAAATTGACAACTGGATTCCTACCAGCGGTCAAAGACCGGACGCGGCGAGTGACGACCTATGCAAGGCCGTAGAATACATTAAGGCAAACATGACCAGCACAGGCAGCACCACAGGAGACGAGCTGGTGCCAACTGGCCTAGCAGCAACGCTATGGGAAGACTTTTTCCTGGCGAGTAAGCTGGTCAGCCTAGCCATGCCTATTACACCGCCAACGAACCCATATAACTTGCCTATTGGCCTGGGAGATCCAACATGGACCAAGGGAACAGAGAATACCGCAGCCACAGCTAGTACAATGGCAACTGCCAGGAGTACCATGACCGCGACCGAGCTTATGACAGAGCAGAATTGGTCGTATACGCTGGACGAAGACAGCATTATAGCCATGATCCCCGCAATGCGAGCGGGAGTAATTCGGTCTGGCGCCGCCAAGATGGACGCGTTCTTCTTGAACGCAGACAGCACAGACGCAGGTACAGGAAACATTAACCTGGACGATGCAGACCCAGCAGCCACAACATACTACCTATCAGATGGGCAGGACGGTATTCGTCACCAATGGCTAGTAGACTACGACACACAAACCGTAGACGCCGGAGGCAACGCGCTGGCCGATACAGACGTGGCAGATATGCTCGTACTATTGGGCAAATACGGGGCAGACCTGGACAGAACAGTGATGACTTGCGACGTGTCAACCTATTTCAAGGGTTTGCAGTCTCTTGACGGCGTTATGACTCTTGACAAGTTTGGGCCGCAGGCCGTACTGTTGACTGGCGAGATTAGCAAGTATCGCGGTATTCCTGTCGTTTTGTCCGGTGAGTCGCCGTTGACTATGGCCGATGGTAAAGTGTCAACGACAGCAGGCAACAACACACTAGGACAGATTAGTTGCTTCCATCGCGATATGTGGTACGTCGGCTTCTGGCGCAACCTACTGATAGAAATGGATAAAGACATTCAAAAGAGAATGTATCTCATGGTAACCTCGTTTAGACAGGGACTGGCAGCACACGGTACACGCGCGAGCGCAACGCACACTGCTGGAATCATGAACATTCTGGTCTAATCGAAAAAACAATAGGGGGCGGTAACCCGCCCCTTCTTGAGATCTTTTCTTAGGTTGTTTACCAAGAACGTAAACAATTGCGGACTTGGTGAATTTCAGCAAATAATTTTCAAAACGAAAGGACACAGAATAGGTGACAAAACGAAACAAGACAGCACTCGGAATTGTGCTTGTTATTCTACTGTTGGCCGGGGCGGTTATGACCCCTATATCGGGGGCTGGGGCCGTTCGCGAGCAGATCGCTATTTATGCGAAATCTGCTAACAGCTTCATTGCTAATGGGTATGACCTGATTTTCTATAGTGACGACCTTAGTACGCAGACTCTATCACTGGATTCTGCTACTGGCAACATTGATTCGGAGGGTACACTGGACGTGCCCGTCGTTATGGTTGATGGCGCGACCGACGTTGTGCAGCTAACAGCACAGGGCTCCACTACACAGACGGCTGACATACTAGTAGTGGAGAATAGCGCAGGCGACGATAAATTTGCCGTGTCAACTGATGGTCACGTCGAGATAACAGTAGCGGGCGTAGATGCAGACACGACGAGCTATGATGAATGGGTTCATATTGAGGGAGTCATGGCGGGAACGGGCACAAAAGACCGTAACTATGGCCTGGTAATCGAAATGACCCGCGAAGCCGGTAGCGAACTGGATAGCGGCGACCATGACGAAGCAGGACTAAAGATTAGAGTAGACACAGAGGCAGTAACGACAACGGCCGGAACAGTTCTACGTGGCGCTGACATCGAAGCGAAGGCAGACAATCCAGGCGGCACGGTTACAAACCTATACGGAGTAAGTGCCACAGCCAAAAGCGACACAAGCGCGGGCGACGTGGGAACGATGGTCGCACTGTATGGTAATACACAAAACAACGCAGCAGTTGACGACTTCCTAGCGGCCGCAGACCTGCGCATTATGCGGCAGTCAGCCACAGAGCCGACAGAAGAATACGCGTTGTATGTGCGCAGCGACAGCACAACAGGAACGGGCGCAGACGCTGCTATCTATGTGGAGAGCAACTATGCGACATCGGCAACGACCGACGCATTCGACTATGGAATTGACTTTTCGGCAGCAGCCATTAACACGGCGGACATCCGACTAGAGAACGGCGAAACAATCTCAAACGAGACAGACGGCGACGTTCTAATCACAGCAACAGATATGGGCGTGGTAGGACAGCTAAACGACGCAGTAATCACGGTTCCATCTATAGTGGGCGACGTGTTTACTATAACAGTCCAGTTTAACGATATTGCAGGCACAGCGCTGGCAACAACGGCGGGCTGCATGTGGTATCTGTCAGAGGACGCAGCGGGCGCAGCAATAGCCAACGGCGCACCATCTGGCGGCATTGCAATCTCGACAGATGGGCTACTGCTGGAGTGGACAGCAGACCTTAGCGGATGGATGGTCAGCGAAGCAGACGGCGACGTTGACTTTACAATCGAGGATAATGGCGCGGACACAATGTACCTAGTGCTAGTCATGCCAGACGGCCGACTAGTAGTGTCCAGTATCATCAATTGGGCCAGCTAACAGTAGAATAGTTGGGGGGCGAGAGCCCCCCTATTCTTTAGTAATCTACTCAGCAACTGCGTACTTGGTGAATTTCGCGAAATAATATTGTGACTTACGAGAGGACACACGACAAATGCTAAAAGTGCTAATGAACTATAGAAACGGCGCGCGCGGGCTAGTATACAAGGCGGGACGAACAGTAAATGCAGATGAGGCCATTGAGGCGTACCTATTGCGAGACGCCCCGGAGTGCTTCGAGAGACCGAAGAAAACCCGTAATCGCAAGGCCAAGACTGCGCCGGAAATTAATAAAGCTATTATGGAAGCGGACGAGAGCAAAGTTTTCGACTCGGACGAGGACAAGCTTCCCGTGTGGGTAATCGACGAGCCAGAAATAGAGGACTAGATGAAACCAACGATTAGGGCGGTGAATGATGGAATAGTTTACGCGACCGTAGATGACATTACAATGGCCATGAGCGCGTATGAGAAGATACGTTTTTATAGCTCGGCCACAGAAGACGGCACATACGCCCTAGTCGCCACGTTAGACCTAGTGGACGCCACGACGGGCTATGCAGTACTGGACACGGCAGCAGCCGCGACGACTTGGTACACAGCGAAACTATACGACGGTGATGCTGATGGCGACGCCAGCACAGCGCGGCAGAATAATACAAAGTGCGCGTATATATCGGCATTCGACGTGAGGCAGGAACTATTGATAGCAGACGCCGGTAGAGCAAGCCTTGGGCCAGAGTCAGAGCATGCACTATGGGAAATGGCGGTAGACGCCAGCAGAGTAATTGATCAATACAAGGGCGTTGAGGCTGGATCATACAACGCGGCAACAGACAGCACAAGATATTACTCGGTAGATGATACGCAGGTATGCCAGATAGACCCCGCCGTTACAATCACCTCGGTATCAGTAGAAGAGACAACAGGCACATATACGGCCTGGACACTAGAGACAGCCGTATTCAAGTGGCCAGCGCAGGCAAGCGCAATGGGTGAACCCGTCAGGGCGCTAGTAGTGAGTAGAAAAAGCAACACGACCAAGTACGGGTTTACGGCAGGCCAACAGACAGTAAAAGTTGTAGCAGCGTTCGGAGTCAGTTCGACGCCGCCGGGAGCGGTCACAAGGGCAGCTAGAATACTATGCGGTAGATGGTACAAAAAGGCACAAGGCGGGTATCAGGATGCGTTGGGTATGCCGGAGCTTGGAGTAGTGACGTATACTAAGGAAATGGAGCCAGAAGCGGCCGCAATGCTGAAAAGAGTATGGCCCAGGGTTAGGATATAGAATAATGTCATTCACCTGGAAGGGCATAGTATCAGCGATTAGAACGCTAGAGAGTCGAATAATCCTAAAGGGACAGATCATGGGGCTAGAAGAGGCTGGTCGAAACCTGTCCACAATACAGGAGAAACTAGCGCCGGTCAAATATGGACCCACGCGCAAATCGACACAGAAGGGCGGCGCTGGCAACATTTGGATGCTAGACATACAAGAACCCTCGCTCGAAATCGGAACGAGAGTAGCCCACAATGGCGCAAGCTACCCAGCAGTACTAGACGAGAACCCGGCGTATCACTACGCAAAGGGGCCGTGGATAGGTGCAAGAACGCAGGGTTGGTTCACTGACGCAGACAAACGAGACCCAAGAGCGATAGACGATGCACTAATGGAAGCAGCACTAGAGATAGCAAAAGAGTGGTCAAATTGACAAAATATACACTAGACGAAGTAATTGAGGCACTAAGACAGCAGATAACCGACAACGTAGACGGCATCCAGGCAGCGCCCGACCATCCGCCGGAGTCTATTCATGAGTTCCCGTTTCTTCTACTGTTGGCTACCGACCTTAACGTCGATACATACC
>Ga0307928_10001561_pt1 | contig 17430 bp, 25 predicted proteins | sample AceLakmetagen232_FD_201815 | JGI IMG/M metagenome (GOLD analysis project Ga0307928, IMG submission 201815) | Saline water microbial communities from Ace Lake, Antarctica - #232 | ecosystem: Environmental > Aquatic > Non-marine Saline and Alkaline > Saline | place: Antarctica: Ace Lake... | reverse complement strand
TAATAAGAAGAAAGCAACCCAAGAGGAGAATTAATGGTAAAAGAAAAATTGTTTAATCCCTCTGTAAACGTTTTAGGTGAATAATAAATACTAACACTATCAGAAATAAACACCTGTGAACTAGAAAATTCCATTTTAACTATATAAGTAGATGAATCAATAGGATCAAGACTAAACGTTTTAGTTGCATAACCACTTTTAGAACCAGAAATAGTATAAAAAGTATTATTAACATATTTAGCAGTAACACTACCAGTTATATCAGATAGTTTAGATGATACAGCGACAAGAGAACCATTAACAAACCTAGACAAAGAAAAATAAACTCCCTCGATAGCTGTACCAGTATTCTTATCTTGAAACAAAAAAGTTACATCAGAATAGTTAGTATCAAAATATATAGTTAGATCCTGGTGAGAACGATCAGCAATAGTAATAGAATAATACTTATCATCTAAGCCAGTAATACTAGCTTTAACACTATAAGCACCATCAATAATATTATCCTCGTAGTGAGTACCATTACTAGTATTAAAAAGGTAAGAAGTAATATCACTAGTAAGAAGAATATTAGTAAGATTTGTCACTAATGAATTATCTGTTTCCCACCTAATATTAAAACTAATACTATTATTTGTATATAAAAAGAATTTATGCGCAGAGTTACCAGAAATAAGTTTGTTAACAGAGTTATTAAACAAAGCATAGGTACTAGCATCAATAGTGATATTATAAGTATCACCATTAATAACACCGAATATTAATTCACCACCAGTAGTAGAATAAGTGCCTGAATGGGAAGAATTAAGACTAGAATAAACAATACTAAAAGAATCAATTCCAATACTAGAAATGGCACTTTCAGCAGTTATATTAAGCTCAGTTGGAAACAGCTCATAATAAATAGTATTTTGTTCAAGACTAGTAACATTAAAGCCATCGATGATTCTATCACTGAAAGCACCATTATTAGAATGAAGCGTTAAAGAATTATATTCACCTTGATTAGGATAAAAAACATCCACGCTAGAAGTAGTATTAATAAGAACTATTGAACCATTATACAAAGTCCAATTACTAATTGGGTTAGAAGAAAAAGCTTCAGTAATATTAACCCACATAATAGACTGATAAAGTTTAGCCTCTAAATCATTACTAGTATTATGATTAAGGTAAACCCTATCAATATAGTTAGCAGAACTTATAGTTAAGTTAGATGGATTAACAGCACTAATAGTAGCTATACCAGACGAGTTACTCTCAAAAAACGTAGTACCACCATTAACACTAACATTAAAAGAAGTAATAGCAGAACTATTCCAAAGATTAGAAGCATTAACAAGGAAAACATTAGGAACAGCCTTAATATCCCCAGAGATATAAGCAATAAGATTACCATCATTTATATAACCTACTCCACTATCGAGTTTATATTGTAACTCAACATCAAATAAACCAGTACCAACATCAGTAAATAAGTATTGTAAAGTAGTAACCCCCCTAAATAGATTATAAACAGTTCTAACATATTCTGGCGAATAACCCGAATTATTATAATATAACCTATAAGTAACCTGACAACTGTAACCATCACAATAAGTAGAAGGAGAAGCCTTAACAACTAAATCTCCTGTTGCGTGTTCAGAATTATTAATTGTAATAGTTTCAGCAGTAGCCCAAGTAGAAGAAGTAAGTTGTTTATCAAAAGAACCAGTTTGATTAAACATAGATTTATGACCTATCATTTCTTTAACAGTTAAATTAATATCAAAATTTCCTCTACCACCATAAAGCGGAATAACTTGTTTATAAATTAAAATTGGAACTTCTGTTTCGCCAGTAAAATTATAACCAATACTAAAAGCACCACCATTACCAGAAGATCCTGTTGTTCCACGCCTACTAAATACAACTGGATCATCATTACCAATTTTAATAACTGCCGAAAGAGTACCCGTATTTGTATAATGATAATTTATCATTCCGTCAATAATTAACTGTCTAGATAATCCTGTTGCTGAAAGATTGCTAGTGTTAAAAGTAGTATTAGATATAAGTACTAAAGTAGAAGAAATGATAGAACCACTATTCTCACTTATATGCAAATGGTTAATTTCTGAACCATCAGAACTAGTTAACAAGTGAACTATACCAACACCATTACTAACAATAATGTTCCCACCTAAACTACTTGTCCTACGACAATAAAGGTCAAGACTAACATTAACACCCTGAGTAACTTCAAACTCAGAACTAATAGTATAAATATTACCAACACTAGCAGAATCAAAACTTCTATTAACCTCGGTATCGTAATCAACACTATCAACAAGTATCTTACATTGCATCTCAAGATCTTTAGAACTTTCAACTTCAAAAACACCACTAATAGTAGCATTACTAGAATTAATAGGCAAAAAAGAACCAGAAGAAACCAACTGATAAGTATTGCTATTAACCTGTACATCTGATCCTTGTTCAAACAAAACATTAGTCTCAGAATAGCTTGTAGGATTTGAAAAAGGGAATTGTTGGTCTGAACCGGGAGAACTAGAATTATATAAAAAATCAATATTGTCATCTGTATAAGCATCTGTAGAAATTAAGTACTCGTCTATTTCTCCATCTAAATACCCCCAAGGGGTTGAAAAAAGATACTTTTTTTGACCTAAATATAGTGCCATAGATGTATCATAAACCATATCACTTCTAATAGTCTTATTTTCTAACACGTTATCAACATACATTTTTAAATGAGTTGTGTTATCTACAACGGCTAAATGATGCCAAGCGTTATCACAAACATCAGTAGTAGAATACATTTTTCCAAGAACAGCACCAATAGAATCCATATATAAAAAATAATATTTTCCATTACCTTGTACATTTATAGCACTCCACCAACCAAGCCTAGCACCATTTTGATAAATTTGTACTCCTTGATAAGGACTTGGTTTTGAAGGAACTTTTAACCAAAAAGCAATAGTTTTTTCTTGAAAATTAAAATCATTAGTAGTAATATACATATGGTCACCGTTAGCATTAGTGTATTCTTGGTCTGAATCAATAATACCTGTTCCTAAATCAGTATTATAAGTTAAATTATAGTTTCCAACAGCATCAGTTCCATTATTCATTTTATAATAAGCAAGAACATTATCAGGGTCGGGAGCAGTAGCAACAGCGAGAACACTAGTGATTAATAATAATAACATTACAGGTATTAAAATTAGTTTATTGTTCAACTTCTACCACCAAAACTACTAACACCAACAAACATAACCAACAATAAAGCCACACCGATAAAAAGGTTTAGATTACCCCACATAAAAGCTTCAATTCCTACCATAGAATTATCAGTTATAGCACGTTGTCCCCACTCAGAAAAGAACTGACCGAAAAACAAAGCCCAAAACACTATAAATATTATAACCCAGAAAAACATAGTGTAAAGTTGCCCTTTCCTATTCCTAGTAATTAACTTCATATTAATATTTATTTCCAGTTCTCAGGAGCAAAAGGAGAAGTACTCTTTCTCTTTCTGCCTTTACTTTTCTTTATTGAACTCTTAACCTTCTTACTAAAACCTTTAAAAGCAGCAGTTTTTCTTTTAAACCTATCAATTCTTATTTTAGATGATTCAGCCTTAGCCCTTTCAAGTGAACCAACAGCCTTGTTTCTTTCTCTTAATCTTTTAGCTTTAAGTTCTAAACTCTTATTTCTAGCAACCCTTTTCTTTTCATCAACTTTAAATCCGAATACCATTTTTATTTAAATAACCCCATTTTTCCCATTATAGACTTAGACTTTATAGCCCTTTGCCCTTTATACGTGATTTCCTCTAACTCACCACGACTCTTAATTCTTTTGCCTCTTTTCTCAATAAAAACATTCCCTTTCTTATAAAAATTCCCAAGAATACCAATACCATAAAAACGCTTCTTTTTAGCACCAGCAGAAGCTTTAACAATCCTTGTAGATGCACGGGCAGAAGTACCAACAACACTCAAACCTTTATTTAAAGCCTCACTCTCAGAAAAACCAAAACCAGGATCAACAGTAACCCACCTACCAGCCTTACGAACCTGAGCAGAAAACAACCCCCCAAAAGAACGCTTAGAAGACTTACCAAAATTAAAATAAGAAGTTTTACTACTAGTATTGGAAGATGTAACACTCTGACCAGGATAACCACTAACAGGAGAACTAACAGGAGAACTAACAGGAGAACTAACAGGAGAACTAACAGGAGAACTAACAGGAGAACTAACAGGAGAACTAACAACACTAGAACCCGAATTACCAGAAGAAGAACCACCAGAACGACCAGAAGAACCACCAGAACGACCAGAAGAACCACCAGAAGAAGAACCACCAGAAGAACTAATAATATTAATACTAGGACTAACAGGATTAGACCTCTTAGAAACAACAGGAGAAACACCAACAGCAAGATCAACATAACTAGAAGAACCACCAGAAACAGAATAACCAACAGGAGAACCAAAAGAAGAACCACCAGAAACAAAACCAGAACCAGAAGAAACAGGATCAACATAAACAACATTAGTATTAACATTACGAGAACTAGAAACAATATCCTTACTAGTCAATATCTCAACACTAGGAGAAATAGACTCATCAACAGGAGACCTAGCAACACCAGTAACAGCATTAACACTAGAAACAGCATCATCAACCAAACCAGAACCCTTAGAAACCTTACCACCAGTCAAAAGAATAAGTTTACCATTATAATAAGTATATTCCTCAGCTTTCAAAAGCTTCTCAGCAATATTCTTTCTAGCAGCACCAAACTCATAACGAGTATTCTCAGGAAAAACAGCTTCCTCCTCAACAGTACCCCTCTCAAAAAGCTTAGTACCAGCCTTAGTAGTCTTATCCTTCAAAACAAAATCATCAGCAGCAGTATAAGCCTTAGGCTTTATCTCACCGTGACCAATAGTAGACCTCTTAGAAACAAAAGCAGTCTCATCACCAACCCTAGTAGCGTGATAAGTTTTAACACCACTAAAACCAGGTTGACTAAGCACCTCATCAGGTAAAGTCTCAAGATTCTTAAAAGCTATCTCATAACCCTTACTAGTACCAGAACCCTTAAAAGATTCTAACCACTTAAGAGGATTAAAAGAATACTCAGTATTAGAAGTAGAACCAGCAATACGCAAAGGCGAAAGATGACCACCACTAGAAACAAACAAACCAGTATCTTGAACCCCTGCCTCACCAGCAGGACCAGAACGAAAAGAACCAGACTTACCAAACTCAGCAGTTGTAATATGAGCAGCCACCAATTCTTCATCAGGAATAACCTCAGAATAAACACTACTAGGCAAAGGCTTTTCTTCAAACACTTTACCATAAAAACCTTTATTAGTACTAGGTTTCCCAGTATTAGGATTAATACCAGAATCCTTATAACTATAACCAGCTAAAACAACATCATCAGCAGCATCATCAACAACATTTAAAACATTAACATCATCAAATTTATCAAGGTTTCTAGCTGAACTCTCAAAAGCAGAAATAGTCTCAGCAGTACTCTTAGTAGTAGGTAACTTACCAGAACTAGCAAGACTAGCAGGAGAAAACACAGTAGTAGGATCTCTATACTTTAAACCTACTTTAGCAATAACAGTAGTTCCAAGTTTAGCACCAGCAGCAAAAACTTTAGATAGAACAGTAGGCGCAGCTATATTACCAGCAATCTCACCAGCTAGAACCTCAGGAGAATAAGCCGCCTTTTGTACTACATCATCAACTAGTTTAGAAGCACCAGCAGCAACAGCAAAAGGGATAGCATTAATATTAGATTTTAATCTTTGACCAGTTTCACTAGCAGTTAACCCATTCATAGAATAAAGAGCTTTAGGAATATCATAAGTTAAACCTTTTGCTGCAAGAACAGCAACACTAGGAAGATCAATAAAAATAGCTTTAGCACCAGCACCAACAAAAGCAGCAGTTAACCCAGCAGCTCTAGCAATACTAGAACTAGAATCCCTACTTCTCTGACCAAGCTTCATTAACCCAGTGTTTAATCCAGCCTGAAAGCCTTGTTTAGGCGCAGCAGTATAAGTACCAAGAATAGTTTTATCATCAACATACGTACTAGTAATAGCCTTCTCTTTATCAGCAACAGCTTTATTACTACTAGACCTATCTTTATCATTACCTATATTAACTAACGCTGTAGCCTGTTTATTTGCTTTCTCGAGTGCCTTATCAGTTATGGTTTCATCAGAACCAAGAGAAACACTTTGTTTATTCAACCTATCAGTATAACCCCTAACATTACCTTTATCATCTTTAACACTAGAAAAGTATTGTTCAGACTTAACATTAGGATTACGATCATAATACCTCTTAGCTAATTGTTCTTGAGGATTCCAAGTTTTAACATCAGGATCTTGTCTGCTAAATTTTTGCGCTCTAATTCCTGCCTGATCATTACTAGCCTTAGAAGCAGTAACCGCATTAGGATCTTTAACACTTCCAGAAACCTTATTAGCCTCTAATCTTTGTTCAACATTATCATCAGTATTATTTTTAGCCTTAAACTCAGCCAACTCCTTTTCTGCTTTAGAAAGACTTTTACTACCAGAATGATACTTTTGCAAATCAGCAACCCTTCTACTCAAAACCCTTTCCCTAGCAGCATTAGGATCTTTAACACTTCCAGAACCCTTAGACTTAGATTTAGCTTTAGCAACAGTTTTATCATAATCAAGACCAGCTTTCTTATAGATTGCTCTACGTTTAGTATCTTGTTGTTTTTGGAATCTATCCCTAACTTGTTTAGCAGTCATAACCATTTACGAGTACTTCTTAAATAATTTTTTCATTCTAACATTAATATCTTTAGGTGATCCCTTAATTTTATCAACAGGTTTACCGAACTCATCCCAAACCTTACATTTAAATATTACTTTCTTAATATTCTTCATATTCTTTATCCTTCTCATTATCATAAGCTTTAACATCAAACCAGAAAAGTATAGCACCAAATAAACCAGCAATCATTAACAAGAACCCCCAAAGGTGAGAGTTAGCAACCCTATTTAATGCACCTGTACCCTCTTCACTAAAAGCAGTATATACATTTGTTTCAGTTATAGTAGAGGAGTTAACAATTATATCAGTAAAATTAGTACCATCAACAGAGTAATCATATTCACTATAAGTAAATATTGTTGTTTGAGAACTACCAGTTTTATACTCAACAGCATTACTAAGAAGTATTACCCCCAGAGCAAACATAAAAACCCACCCCACGACGATAAGAATATCACTAACCTGAGTATTATAAAAAGTGTAACCTAGAACCAATAGAGTAATCGACAAGATCAAGAATATAGTCCATAAGGTTAATATCATTTATATCACATTATAATTCTTTGTTTAAAAAAAAATAAAAAGGGATCTTCGCCCCTAACTTCTTTTAGTTTAATATAATGTATAAAACATTACATCATCCCGAAAGCAGCACCGATACCATAAACTAAACCGATTACAGATATAAGAGCAGCTAAGATAACCATAGATTTCTCAGCAGCAGTATATGCATCTACATTAACATCCTTAATTGTAGGAATCAATACAGTTGTAGTTACGATAACAGATACAGTTAAACCCATTATTGCTTTTATGAAACTCATTTTATTATTATCACCCTTTATCTTATTAATTTGGAGATTTGTTTATATACTTTCTTAAGGTTTGGTCTGTTTTTGTCTTTTTACTGAAATGCTTTATTTCTCTTTTTGAAAACACTAAAATACAAAAAAGCTAACCCCTACTTCCTATGGAACTACACATTTAAAAAAAAATGTTGGAGTACAGCCCTTCTAACTGCATTATAATTCATACTTATACTTATACTAAGTATTAGTAAGTAGTAGTAGTAGTAGTAGTAGTACAAAAAGTTTCCACACGTTCCATCCGTGAGATACCCCTAAAATTTTGTAGTAATTGTTTTGTAGTGAATGGCTGAGATATTATTATAATGGTGATAGAGGTAATAATAAAAAGTACAAACCTTCATTTCCATTGGAACTAATAGGAAAGTATATAATATTCTTTATATAAAAATGGAATTAAAGATAAAAAAGATTAAATTAAGAAAAATTGGAGACTCATTTCACATTATAATCCCAATGGGATATATAAGAAACGAAGTAATAAACCCAAATCAAACTTATACAGGAACACTAAACATAAAAGAGGTTAATTAAATGGATTCAATGAGAATAAACGTAATGATAAGTATGCCCAACTATATGAAATCATTAACGCTAAGACAAGAAAGGAAACTCTCAGGAATAATAAACAATTTCTTAACAAACTATTTCAAAGAAGATATAAAATACTCTGATCTATTCAATGCAAAGATGGAAGCAGAACAAGAACTACAAGAGGCAGAGAAAAAGGTAACAGAATTAGCATCCACTATAACGATTATAGATTCAAGATTAAAAGAACAGAAACAAGAACAAGATAAAGAAGGTAAGGAATCACTAAGGCAAATAGAAATAAAGGCTAAAGTAATTAAGAACTCAGGTATCTTTGACGATATAGGTATGTGAAATGATAAAAGATAAACCACTAATATTTATAGACACAGTAACAAAGAACTACTATATTAAACATTCAAGAAACTGCGATACTTGTAAGGCAAGACTAGAGGGAGGAGATGCTTTTTTTTTAATAAGTGAGTACTCGAATAACGATAATATAAGTAATGTATGTTGTGTTGATTGTGCTAAAAAATATAAGAAACTTGGTAAGATTACAGAGTTTAGACAAGGATTCATAAATAAGTATTTACCAACAAACGCTATACCTTTTATCTTTAGTAAACCAGAATTAAAAGGTTTTTCAGGAGAGAACGTGTTTACAGCAGCAACGAGCAAAGACCATAAAGGGGTTACTATAAATGATAAAACTAAACTTGCTATTAGAGATGACAACTTTATAGATAAACTAATTGAATCATCACCTAAAAGAAAACTATTAACACGAGGTAAAAAGAATGGAAAATGAACAAAGCAACCAAGAAATAAGTTTTAATAAACAGGATCTAATAACAACGCCTGAACTTATTAAAGCAACCATAACAAGTATAGAACCTAAACTATCAAGAGAAGTGTTTGGCGTAAAAGCAACCAAACCAGATCAACAGGTTATAGTTATACATTATGAAAGTAAAACTTCAAATTTTAAAGGTGATCAAACACTTAATCATTATCCGGTTGGTAAAGTTCCTTCTAAGTCTAAACTAGGAAAATTTATTACTAAATATGATGGATTGAGTATTGGTAAAGAGATAAGCCTATTACAGAATAAAGATGGGTATTATAATATAGTTTTAGAATAATTGTCTTGTGTTTTAGGTAAAGGTTAGGTATTAGAGGTTCGCTTATATGATATATCCAAATTTCTGTAATGTACCTCTCCTCTAATACCTAACCGCCTATAAATATCAGTGAGGTAAAAAGAATGGTAAAAGAAAAGGTTATATTCAAAGATTTGTCAGTATGGTTAAAGATCAGTATTATTATGGGTTGGATTATGGCATTAGAATTTATTATAGCTGTTATATATGGTTTTATTATTGGGGTGATGTTATATTGATTACTAAAGAATATGCAGACAGAGTATTAAACAATGTTAAACATATACTTCTTGATGCAAGATACTTTAAATGCACTGAGACGATGTGCAGAAATATTCAAAAAGTTAGATCAGGTATAAAAAATGGGTTTGATAAAGAAAATTAAAGCAGCAGAAAAATTGATGGATATAAGTAAAGGAAAATATAAGTTTAATAAATGGATTTTTAATATTATGATACTATTAATGTTAGTTATTGTCTTATTTGTGTGGGCTGACTACGATTTTGGCAACATAAAACAACCGCATATATATCTTGCTTGTGAATCTCCAAATTATGTATGTGAGAACACTTTTTATGATCTTTGTAACCCTGAGAGCTACGAGTTTATAGGTGAACAAGATATTTGTTCTAAAGTTGAACCTGAGATATATGAAAAAGAGTTTTTGTATGAAGGAGAATCAGTTGGTATTAAACCTTCTTGGCTAGCTGTTAATGCTGGTACATTATTTATTATACTAATATTTTTAGCTTTTATTATTAATCATTTTATTATGAATAAAGATTATAAGTTTAGGGTGGAAGATGGAAAATAATGTTATTGGTTTTAGAATTGAAGGTCACACATCTAAAGGGGTTTTAAGTATTAAAAAAAATGCTAGAATACCTTTCCTTATGCGTACGCTTATTAGTAGTGATGTTATGAGTGAAAAACCGTTTGTTGTCGAGATAAAGCTTAAGTCTAAGCTTTTTAAAAAGAGTAGGAAAGACTCTGTTAAGAAACTAGTTATAAGTAGTGCTGAAAACTTATCCGCTGCTATTGACGTGGAAATGATTAATTCTGGTTGTGTTGATGGATTAGACTATTCTTTAGAGGTGTTAAGAGAATGAGTAAAGATAATATTGATGATAATGATTATGTTCCAGAAAGTCAGTTAGAATTATCAATGATTTATACTAACCCTGTGTGGGGTAGTGATAAGGAAACAAATCAGAGCTTTAGGGATAGAACAACTAAACACACTCAGTTTATTAATAAAGATACTGGGGAAGTTATTAAGGTTACAGAAGATAGATTATGGGAAGGGTTACAGTTTTTTACTAGGGATCTTAGACTTGGAAATCTTACTAGTTCCGAGATTAAGGTTTGTGAGTACTATCTTAATCTTGCTGGTGATTTTTTGAAAGAAAGGTTTGTAGATGCTTTTGTTGTTTGTCTTACTAGGGTTGCTAGTGTTGTTGAGTTATCACAGAGTAGAGGTGGGTTTCTTCGTAAGAGACTTAACACGTTTACTAAAGAGAATAGAGAGAGTTTTGAAACGCCTAAGAAGAAGGGTATATTTCATTCAGGAACTAATAAGAATTATGGTTAACGAGGTAAATAAATAAAATGGAAGCTTTATATTATTGGATTATAATTGTATGTTTAACGCTTGGCTTACCGATATATTTTAGTAATTGGATCACTAAGGGTATGTTATTTAAGTTAATGAAAGTGTTTGCTAGTAGAGGACAGAAACTCTTGGTAGAGGTTATTCACCCTATACAGAACTATTACGTTATAGGAAAGGTGCAAGAGGGTTACCTTATTGTAAAGGATAGGGCTACTAAAGCTGCTAAGGAAGCAAAAATAAAAAGGATCAATGTTAATACTGGTGACGTGTTCAGGAGTATGGGAGTTAATTGTTTACGATATGATGAAACAGGTAACAGAATTGTTAGACCTGACTTCTCTACTGTTTCTGGGTTCGATGCTATTAAGCAAGAGAATCTTTATATAAGGGCTTTGTATGATCCTAAGACTGGTATAAGGGAAAAGTATCAGTTATACATTCTTGTTGCTATTGGTCTTACGTTGGTAATAGTTGGTTTGATTGCTTATAACCAGTCTGTTATGGCTGAACAAGTGCTTAATATATCTAAGCATATCACTACGGCTATTGCTACTGTTCCGGTGGTATAAATAATGGTACTTGTTGGTTATGTTATAGAGAAGGATGAGAAAGCTTTTAGTTATTTTGCTAGGTTTGTGCAAGTCTTTAAAGGTGTTAAGGCTCATCCTTTTAGTAAGAAGAAATTGTTTAATAGTTTTGATTATAAGATTAAGGTTTTTGGTGATAGGATGGTTTTTGTTTTCTCTGGTAGTATAACCGCTTTTAGTTTTGTTAGGTACTTATTATGGTATGCATTGATAACAATACTTTTAGTATTCGTTTTTCTTGGTGGGGTACTATCTCCTTTACTAAGAGATGTTATGTTTTTATTGTTTGGTATTAGTGTTTGTGTTATGGGTGTTTTTTATGTTCTTGACTCTGCTACTTATTGGTGGGGTAGTACCGAAAGAAGTATGAATAAAAAAAAGTTTGGTTTAAAGGGTTTTAAGAAAAGACTTTTATCTAGTAAAGAATTAGTTGATTGTTTTGTTTGGGATAATAAACCTTTGTTTAAGAAAGAAGTTAGGGTGTTAGAAAATTAGTGAGTCAGTTGTTCATAAATGGTTTAAGAATCAGAGAGCTAAGGGGATTGATAAAGCTTATACTATCAGAGAAGTTTATAAGGCTTTAAGGCTTACTGCTGATAGTCGTTGCATCGAGACTGTTTGGTTTCAGATATCTAAGCTTAGAGAAACTAGGGTGTTAATTAATACGCTGTCTATACCTATTAGGTATAGGCTTAAGAGTTATAACGAGGAACAAGAGTAAAACCCGACTATAGTCGTGCTTTAGTTATTTATAAACAAGTTATTAAAATTAATTCATTACTGGGGAAGGAAAGCTTGAAGCGATAGGGAAGAAGTGATAAAAAATGAGACAAACTGATGAAAATACTACTCAATCACCTGGTTTAATACTTAAACTAAACATATTACAGAAAAGGGATGATGTTTTGACCGCTATTGGTTCTTACTATAGAAGTCAAGGGCATAAGAGAAGCACAAAGACTAGGGTTAAGGCTAATGCTAAGATATTATTATTAGAATTAAAGCCTGTGCTTAGTAGGTTAAAGAATTGGGATAAGATAAGTAGTGTAGTTAATAGCTTTGATCAGTTAAGAGTTCTTGTTGATAGTAATGATGTTGAGGAAGTGATAACAGGGTTTGAAATAATAGATTTAGTACTTGATGAAAAAAAGTTAACTGCTTGGGATAATAGAAAGCCTCTTGATACTTTCGATATTGAAGCAGAGAACAGGGCTAACCACGTTTAAAATGGAACTAGGAAATTATTGCATAAGTACAATGACCCCTTTCAGTAATAATATTATAGTTGATAACCTTAAGAAGATGAAAAAAAGGGTTACTAAAAAGAATCTTGCTAGTGTTCTATTAATAGATGGCGGACTTGGTAAGGGTAAGACTACTACTGCTGTTCAGATAGCAAGTTTTTTTCAGGGATCACCTATTGATTTAAAGAAGCAGTTGGCTCTTGGTGGGGGAGAGTTAATGGATAAACTTATGATCTGCAATAAGGAGAAGTTGCCTGTTCTTATTTATGATGAAGCTTCTGACTTTAATAGGAGAGGGGCTTTATCTAAGTTTAATGCTGATATGAATAGGGTTTTTGATGTTTGTAGGTCTTTTAAGGTTATAATAATACTTGTGCTGCCTTGTATTGTTGCTCTTGATAAGGATATATTGAATAAGGGTATCGTGAGATTGCTTATTCACGTTGCTGATAAGTCTGTTAACTATAATCTTTGTTGGGTTTACTCTGCTTATAGGGCTTCTTACTTGTTGAGAGATCTTAGAGATACTAAAAAAACTCCTGTTATCGGTAAGGCTTATACTAAGACCCATCCTAATTTTGACTTTAGGACTTATAATTTGACTAAGGAACGTGCTAAGGAGTTAGAACGTTTTAGTACTGAATCTAAAAAGAAGGTTTTGCAGACTAAGGTTTTTAGTAATAATGGTTTGCTTAACTCTAAGCAGTTGGCTGAGGCTTTGGGTATGAGCAAGCAGTGGGTTAGTCTTACTGTTGGTAAACATAATATTGCTTGTAAGGTGTTGCATAATAAGGTTAAATATTTTGATGCTGACGTTTTGACCACGTTAAAGGGTTATGTTAAGAATAAGAGGAATGTTGAGCCTGGTAAACCTGAATCCTATACTTAAAGGTTTTAGGTTTTGATTATATTGTTTGCTTATTTTACCAAAAGCTTTATATATAACCTGTATGTATATATAGAATATACTCACAAAGAGTATAAAAGAGGTAAAAAAAAATGAGCATAGACAACCAAAGAATCAACCTAAACGAGCTAATGAATATAGGAATAAGCAAAGGCATAACAAAAGTAACAACCGAAAGAACATATTATAATTAAACTTTTACAACTTTTAAAGAAAAGTCTCAATAGGTGAGTTAATGGAGTTAAAAAGTAAAGGAAAACATATAAAAATGAAAGTAGCTATATATTGTAGAGTTTCAACTCAGGATCAGGATTTTAACAAACAAGAGGCAATTTGTAAAGCTTATTGTGAATCTAAAGGCTGGGAAATTTATAAAGTATATAAAGATATGATTAGTGGTGCTAAAGAATCAAGACCAGAATTTAATAAGCTTCTGGATGATCTTAGGCATTATAAGTTTAGAATGGTAATGGTTACCAAGCTAGATAGAATGGGAAGATCACTTAAACATTTAATAAGCCTGTTAGATGAGTTTAAATCTAAAAAAGTAGAGTTTGTAGCAACTACCCAAAACATTGATACTAGTAGTAGTATAGGACGGTTACAATTACAAATATTGGGGGCTTTTGCAGAATACGAGAGAAATATAATAAGCGAAAGAACTAAAGAAGGATTATTATTTGCTAAGAATGTTGGTAAGCGTGGTAAAGATAAAAAACAAAGAAAAATGAGAGGAAAACTAAGAAAATGAAAAAAATAGTATTAGAAAACGGAAAAACAGTTTGTATTAGCGAAAAAAGTTACGAAACTCTTTCTAACGCAATAAGAGAAGATGTAAAAGTTGAAAACGACTCCGCAACAATAGAAAAATACAAGTATATTTACGAGTTAAGTGATGAAAATGTTATAAGAACAACTATTAAGAAGAATAGACAAGGTTATGTTAACAAAGTTTTTAGTGATAACAGCGTTTTCGGAAATAATTGTGTCTTCGTAAAGTGCAAGTTCGGTTCAAGTTGTGAGTTCGGTTCAAGTTGTGAGTTCGGTTCATGTTGTGAGTTCGGTTCAAGTTGTGAGTTCGGTTCATGTTGTGAGTTCGGTTCAAGTTGTGAGTTCGATTCAAGTTGTGAGTTCGATTCAAGTTGTGAGTTCGGTTCAAGTTGTGAGTTCGGTTCAAATTGTGAGTTCGGTTCGAGCTATAAAAGAATGTTTCCTTACTGGGATGAAAACGGAAAACACGAAGAATAAGAAAGGAGGAAGTAGAATTGTTAAAAGTGGCTTGTGTGATTATTGTTGCGAAAGTAATTTTTGATACATTAAGAAATCATAATCTTATTGATGATAAAAAGGGGGGTACTTAGAAAGCCTATTTCTTTATAAAAGAATGGGCTTTTTGAACGATAGTTAAAGACGGTCGTTTATAGAAGTAGAAAATGAGAATAAAATATTTTAATAGATATTTAACTGGAAAAGATGCTGAATTATTTATGAATGGAGATTATTAAAAATGGAATTTACAATAGATGTTTTAACAGCTAAAGAATTAGAAAAGAAAGGAAATTTAAAACTTGTAGATTATGGTGGAAGAAAAGATTATATTGCTATTCACGAAAACAATTATTATGTTTTAGTAAAAGAAAAAAATAATTCTTATTACGAGTTATTAAAAAAATAATACGAGTTAAACAACATGCAACTAGAAGAACTAGAAATAATCTTGGCTAAATCTTTAATAGATTATGAATGAGAATATATAAAATGAAGACAACACTAAAAATATTATGAGGTAAATAATATGAGAATAGTAAAAGAATATATAAAACTAAGAAAAAGTATAGTAAACTCAAACAATGAAGAAGAATATAAAGAAATACTTGATTTATCTACCATTGGGGTTAAAGAATTAGAGAAATATACAAGGTACTTATTTAAGAGGATAAACGACCTAAATTAAACTACTATTTGCACTAAATACCCTGCCTATTTGTTACAAATAAGGCGTTTTAATAAGCCTTATCTGGAACAACCTTCTTAATACTACAAATCTTCTTATTAAAAGGATCTTTATCCCTTAATTTCTTAAGTTTATCTTCAGATAACAATTTTGGTTTATTTTTATGTATATTCTTTACCATTTTGTTATATTTGTTTTCATTCATTCTTTTTACCTCACAATCCAGTTTTTAGCTAACAAGATCCCTAACATTATAATTATTACCCCACCAACAGCCATAAAACCACCAGCACTCCAAGCCATAAACACAATAAGCACCGGAGTAAGAAGAATAAGAGCTGACTCAATAGGAATACGAAACATAACAAACAAACCCAACAACAAAATAAAAATAGCAAGTAAAGTCAAAAAAGGAGTACCAGAAACATTAGTAGTAAAACTAATAAACATATCAGCCAACATCCCCGAACTATTCATAAACACCATTTTATCCCATCTCACCTATTAAAAATTAAAAGTATCAATAATAACAAAGTTAACCCGTACCACAAAGCACCAAAACCGAAAACGAACTCTGGCGGTGCATTAACATTATTAAAATAATGAACCGGACCACCAAGAAAACCAGTAAAGTAATCCCAACCAGTAACGATACTACCAGTAGCCTTAGAAAACCAAGATTTAAGAGACCTAGCAGAATCAGTAAACAAGTTACCAGTCTCAGTAGAAACACTATCAGAAGCCTCAGGAATAACCCCAGACGAGTTACTAGACAACAAGTACCCACCAGAACCATCAACATTAAACTGCTGAATAAAACTCTCATTATCATAAAATATAGAACCACCACTAACAGAATAATCAGACTGAACAGCAGCAATTCCCACCTGAGAAAAGAAAAGCAAAACATCCACTACAAGAATAATAACAAGAGTCAAAATAAGCTTATCATTAGCCAAAAATACCACCCCTAAAAACAAGCACACTACCAACAAATAAAGCCAAAAGTATAGTCCACAAAGGAATAAAACCAGTAGCAGCAAAGAACACGTAAACAAGCAACCCAAGAGCAAGAGAACCACCAAACCCAGCAACCAAGTAACCAAACCCAGCAACAAGAATAACAGCCAAAACAACAAGCATTATTCTCTCAAAGATACCAAGATCAGAAAACCTCTCATCCATATTACCCCAAGCTATACTAGAAGAATTAACAAATCCAATAGGATGATAAAAAGTTTTATTATCAGTACCAGACAAAGAAGTCAAATAATAATAATTAACCTTAACAGAATCAAACATTTCAGGATTAGTAATATTAAAAGCAAAACTAAAAACTTCACCATTAGCATTATTACCAGAATAATTATTATAACTATCAGGATAAGAAACATTAAAGTAATAAGAAGAAAGCAACCCAAGAGGAGAATTAATGGTAAAAGAAAAATTGTTTAATCCCTCTGTAAACGTTTTAGGTGAATAATAAATACTAACACTATCAGAAATAAACACCTGTGAACTAGAAGATTCCATTTTAACTATATAAGTAGATGAATCAATAGGATCAAGACTAAACGTTTTAGTTGCATAACCACTTTTAGAACCAGAAATAGTATAAAAAGTATTATTAACATATTTAGCAGTAACACCACCAGTTATATCAGATAGTTTAGATGATACAGCGACAAGAGAACCATTAACAAACCTAGA
>Ga0307928_10001559_pt1 | contig 17443 bp, 20 predicted proteins | sample AceLakmetagen232_FD_201815 | JGI IMG/M metagenome (GOLD analysis project Ga0307928, IMG submission 201815) | Saline water microbial communities from Ace Lake, Antarctica - #232 | ecosystem: Environmental > Aquatic > Non-marine Saline and Alkaline > Saline | place: Antarctica: Ace Lake... | reverse complement strand
TGATGAAATAGGAGTAAAAGAAGATGAAATATAATTAAACAAAAAAAATATGAAAATAGAACAAAACATTTTAAACATTTTAGATAAATGTACAATATCAACAGGTGATGTGCATATTGTGTATTTACCAAAAATAGAATTAGATAGAAAAACATATATAGCAGTGAATAAGTGTTTAGAGGCAATAGGCGGTAAGTGGAATAGAAAAGAGAAAGGACATATTTTTGAAGATTATCCTGTTGATATATTTGAAAATTTATTATTGACTGGAGAAGTAGAAGATATAAAAAAAGAGTTTCAGTTTTTTGAAACACCAAAAGAGTTAGCTATAAAGATGATTGAAATGGCTGAATTAAAACCAACTGATGTCATTTTAGAGCCAAGTGCTGGTTTGGGAGCAATAGCAGATGAGATAAAAACAGGTAAATTACATCTTAATGAATTGAATGAAAACAATTATAATAAACTAATAGAGAAAGGATACAGAACAATAGTAAAAGATGATTTTATTACAGGTAAATTCGGATTATTTAATAAGATAATAATGAACCCTCCTTTTTCAAAACAGCAAGATATTGACCATATATTGAAAGCTTTTGAATATTTGGAGAAAGACGGAATACTTATATCAGTAGTCAGTGAAAGTCCATTTTTTAGAGAGAACAAAAAATCAGTTGAGTTTAGACAATTCCTTGAAGATAATAATGCAGAAATAATTAACAATCCAGAAAGCACTTTTAAAGAAAGTGGGACAATGGTAAATACAAGAATAATTAAGATTAGAAGATGAAATATAGACTTCTTGTCCCTGTGGATAACTTTTAATAAGAAGCTAGAAAGCCGTATGAATAAAGGACGCTTGACAAGATTTTATATGAGGTATATAATTAAAGTATTAAGAAAGATAACTAATAAATATATGAACCAAGAAATACTAAAACAAATAAAAGCTCCAAACGGTAGGTGTTATTACTCTTGTATACAATATTTAAAAAAATTATCTAAACAAGAGAGGAAAGATTATAAAATAATAGAAGGAAAAGCAGATGGATATTTACATTACTGGTTAGAAAAAGATAGCGAAATATTAGACATACATTATGCAATAATAGGAGAAGAAGCACAAGATTACAAAAAAGAAAAAGAATATAGTTACGATCAGATACAACAAGCAATAGATAAAAGCAGTTATGAAGAATTACAATACGAAATGTTAGGACAGGGCAGGATAGATAATGCAAATGGAAGTTCAAAATTGATAAAATTATACCATATAAATTTATAAACATAATTGGTTGCGCAAGAGGACACGCATTAAATAAAAGTCCTTTCCATAAGTCCGACTTAGGCAGGAATAATAAAAAAGCCAATTATGTTTTTTAATATAAATATAGACTTCTTGACAAAAAAGCAACACAATAGTATAATAAAGGTATGAAAAAGGAACATAGATAGACAGATTTTACCAATATAATGATGTTTTATGGGGGATATTGAACTAATTAAGAAAGAAGGGTTATTAGAAACGACTGAAGAACTAATAATGCAAAAGATAAGCAAGGACACGGAAATTGCTAGGATTTTAGGTATTGACGAAAGAACAGCAAAAAAATACAAATCAATTGCTTTACGAAGAATGAGGAACAGAGCTAAAAAGTTCAATGATTTAGATAAAATGTTAAAACAAGAATTATCTGATTTAGAATATATGGAAAAGAAGTGTTGGCTTATATTTAGAACAAGTAAAACACCAAACGAACAAGCAGGTGCAATGAACTCAATCAACAAGATAAAAGAAAGAAGAGCTAAACTATTAGGATTTGATACAGAGAATGTTAATCAAGGTAAATCAAAGACTTTAGAAGATTTATTAAATGCTGATGATATAAAAGAAAAAGAAAATGAGAACAAACAAAGAACTAATTCAGGGGTTGTTGTGGATAATAAACAAGCAGGGGCAAAGAGTAAAGTTCAATCTGAACGAGGTGCAGACGAAGTACGAGAAGGAGAGAACAAATAGGGATATTATATTAAAGGCAAGACAGGAAGGATTTAGTTCATATATAATAGCTGATATGTTAATTGATTGTATAAGGGGAGCTAATAACTCAATGGTATTAAGTCACGAAACAGAAGCAACGAAAAGATTATTTGCAAAAAATAAATACTATATAGAAAATCTTGAAGTAAAGCCTGCTATCAAATACGAAACAGCCTCAAGCTTGTCCTTTGAAAAGACGAATAGCAACTACTATATTGGAACAGCAGGACAAAAAGCGGTTGGACGAGGTGATACATTACGAAGATTACATCTTTCTGAATGTGCATTTTTTGATAAAGCTGAAAAGATAATGGCTGGGGTTACATCATCTGTTCCTATTGATGGAAAAATTGTTATTGAAAGTACACCAAATGGTAGAGGTAATTGGTTTTATAACGAATGGCAGAAAGCAAAGAATGGTCAAAGTATCTATAAACCACATTTATATCCTTGGTTTTTATTAAATGAATATAAATTTACAAAAGATGAAATTTTATCTCTTAAGCTATCATCTCAAATACAGAATGATATATTGAGAGAAGAAATGTCAGATAAAGAAAAATCTCTTAATATATCAATGGGTCAGATAAGGTGGCGAAGATATACGATATGGGATAAAGATGATTTATTCTTTCAAGAATTTATTGAGGACGACATTAGTTGTTTTCTCCAATCAGGACGACCAGTATTCAAGACAGTTAATATGACTGATAGACCTGCATTAAGCACTGATAAAGAGTATATAGGCGGTGTAGACGGAGCTGAAGGGGTATCAGGAGGAGATAATCATTGTTTCGCTTTATTAGAAACAAGTAATCCTATGAAAGTAGCTTATGAGATAACAAGCAACGAGCCGATAGATGTATTCTGTAAACAAGTAGCTGATATTTGTAAGAAGTATAAAGTAAGATTGGGAGTTGAGAAGAATGGAGTCGGTGTAGCACATTGTCAGAAATTAGAAGATTTAGATATAGAGTTCAGTAAATGGAATACAAGTAGCACATCAAGACCACTGATGATAACAGAATTAGAGGAAGCGTATCGTAAAGGAGAATTACTTGAAACATATCCCGAAGCACAAAACGAGTTAATGGATATGCAGTATGATGATAAAAATAAACCAGTACATTTAGATAATAAACACGATGATAGGGTATTCGCTCGAGCGATAGCGTTCCAGCAACGGAAACAACAGGAAGTTAATTTTAGATTTATATAAAAAGCTAAAAAATTTGATTGCATAGGAGGGGATTAAAGGAATAAAAAAACTATGGCTACAATATCAATATTTGTTTGTATAACAAATCCAAAAAAATATCAGTACGCATATATGGAGGCGATAAATTGTTATCGTGCTTTAGCTGATGAGGTTATTATTATTGATGGTGGAAGTACAGACGGAAGTGTTGAGGAGATAACAGCGTTGAAAGACCCAAAGATAAAGATAATTGATATGGAATGGCCAGAGCAATGGAAATGGGGTGAACTGCCAAGACATCTTAATTGTGGATTAGAACATTGCACAAAAGATTGGTGTATAAGAATGGATATAGATTATTTTATTCACGAAGATGATTTTGATAAGATTAGAGAAACGCTGGAAATATATAAACAGATTAAGATACCAGTAGCATACTTTGTGAAATATAATGTGATGAATAAAAAACAAGGGTATCAGAAAGCCGTATTGCCACTATGTATCAATTCACAATTCAAAGATATAATTAAGTTCGGCAGAACAACAGACGAAAAGACAGATTGGTGTTATCCTATGTATGTAAGAGGTAAAGACAGAGATAATAAAGTTTTAACAGGAGTAACCGTAGCAAAATCAACAATGATGCCACTGATGAAATGCAATATGTATAACTACGATTACTTCTTCAGAACAAAAGAAATGGCACAAAGTGAGTACTGGAGATTTAGTCAAGCCTACGCAACAGCCTTTGACTGGAGCTGGGGTAAGAATGATAAAGAAGCGTTCGCAATATTTGCAAGTCAGATGAAAGGAAGATTAGGGACAAGCATATTAAAAGATGTAGAAAGCCACCCGAAGTTTATCAAGGAGAGAATAGAGAAGATGACACCTGATATGTTTGGGTACGATAACTGGTCAGGATTTAAAAATATATAATTATGTTCCAACAAGCATTAAAAGTAGCCTACGAGGCTCATAAAGGGCAAACAAGAGACGGCGGTGATATACCTTACATAGTCCACCCTTTTCGTGTTAGTATGAATATGTATGGTGAGTTTGCTCAAACAACAGCTTTACTCCACGATGTGGTTGAGGATACAAAAATTACACTTGAAGATTTAAAAAACATCTTTCCTAAAAAAGTAACAGAAGCAGTAGACGCTTTAAGCAGACGAAAAGACGAAAAGTATTTTGATTATGTAAATAGATTATCAAAGAACGAGATAGCAGTTGATGTAAAGATAGCTGATGTCATTGATAATATAAGTGATGTAGGCAAAAAAGATACAATGATTAAGAGGTATAATAAAACATTAGAAATATTAATAAACTTATGATTAACATAACATTCAATTCAAAAAAAGATTTAAGACAACCGATAGGCAAACATTGTTTTGTTTATAGAGGAGAACAACTAAAACATTTCCAAGAGAAGTATGGCAGAGAGAATATCTGCCTTAAAGTTTTTTACGACCAAGACAAGCCACTTAACTGGGGCGATGAAAGAAAAGGAGAGAAAAGAAACTCAACACTTCCCGAAGCGACACAAATCCAAAACATCTGTGCGTGGCACGATTTAGCTCCAAGAGTTTATGGGTTGGAACAAGTAAAGCTAACTGGCTGGATACGGAACAGGAAAGATGTTAAAGATAAATTATGCGATGTACAGATAACAGAAGATATGGGTGGTGGTAGAGGCAAGGCAAATGATTCAAAAGAAGTATACGACAAGATACTTAAGTTAGGAGTAGAGTATGGCTGGAAAGTAAATTACAGAGAATATGGCACAAGAGATTTGATTGGTGGTAAGTTTGTAGATTTCCAGAGCGTGAACTTAACAAAAGATTATCCTGAAATAATCAAAGACAAAGTAAGAGAATTAGGCAAATGGGGCAAAACACATTATCAAGCTGTCCCTGAATTAGGGCTAACAAAGTTTCGCAAGACAGAAGCAAGGTATGGTGATTTAGGACTTGATAAAATAGATTTCAAAGGCAAGACTGTTATGGATGTAGGTTGTAGTTCGGGAGTGTTCTGTAACTATGCGGCGAAACAAGGCGCGAAAAGAGTATATGGCGTAGATTTCCCTAAATGTGCTGAAGCAAGTATGTTATTGGCAAACTATATTGGTAACTACAACAACACATATATCGGTATAGATTTAAGAAATGAAACTCCTGATGTTCCGCAAGTTGATATAGTTTTTTACTTATCAATGCTATTTCATATTGGTTATCCAAAGTTCTTGAAAGAGAAATGTAAGGAGTTGATGATAGTAGAATGGAATCATTGGAAAAAACGAAAAGGATTAACACCAAAAGAATGTGAGAATAAAACTTGGGAGATATTAAAGAAAGACTACAAAGAAGTTGTAAGATTTGGGAGATGTTCAGACCACGGGAACAAAATCATATTTCATTGTAAGAAATAATTATTAAAATAAAAATATGATAGAAGAAATAAAAGAAAAAATAAAGAAAGGAGAGGCTAATTTAACATTAGAAGAAGAATTATTATATGAGATATTTACGATGTATGGTAATGAAAAAGTAGAAGATAGTTTGCCATATATCCATTCAATGTTTTGTATTATTAAAAGAAAATATCAAAATGAAATGCAAGATAATTTACTAAAGGAAGCAGAAGAATTCTTTATTAAAAATCCAAACGAAGAAATATTTATTCCTAAAATAGAAATTAAAAGAGGAAAGAGTAAAAAGTAATATGAAACCACTAACCACCCAAACATTTAAAACAGACCAATTAGTAGAATGTTCTAATTGCAAAAGAAAACTACCCAGAAGTAAGATGACAAAGCAGATGTCTTTTATGGGTAGAGTAAGATACAAGTGTATTGATACTGAAGAATGTAATAAAAACAAATGACTAAACTACCATTTATGCTAAAGGAAGATATAGACATCATAGAAGCTGAACTGAAACAAGGTTACGGCAGATTAGATATTCTTGAGTGGGGTAGTGGCTGGAGTACAAAGTATTTTTCTGATGTATTAAACGAAAAGAATATAGATTTTATGTGGGAGTCAATAGAATATGATGTGAAATGGTATATTGAGATGTTAAAACTTAATATGCAGAATGTAAGATTACATTTGTTTGATGAGGAGATATTACGACACGATGACAGACGAGCTATCCGAACCAAGCCGATGAATGAATATGTTTTGTTCCCGAAGAAGTTAGGTAAAAAATACGATATAATATTTGTAGATGGACGGAAGAGGAGACGATGTTTATTGGAGTGTATTGATTTATTGAAACCTAAAGGGATTATATTTTTACACGATGCTGATAGACCATATTATAATTGTGTATTAGGAAAGTTTGAAGGTAAAAAATTAACAAATAAATTATGGAAGGGCAAACTAAAATGAAACCAATCCCGATAGTAATGGTTATTGCTAATAAAAGACCTGCGTTAGAAAATCAAGCAGTAGAAACATTGCATATGAACACAGAATACCCATATGAATTACATTGTTGGTTGTCTTTAGAGCCGTATCCAGCTGATGTAAAAGTAAGAAATGCAGGAATAGCAAGTATAAAAGAAGACTGGGATTATATGGTATATACTGATGACGATCAATTCTTTTCTAAAGGTTGGCTAACAGAAATGGTTAAAGCCAAAGAACAGAATCCTGATGTATGGGTAATATACACAAGCAAATGGCCGTCATATAAAAAGTTAGAAAAACGACCACGAATAACAATAACAGATAGAATGACTGGTAGTTGTTTGCTTATATCAAAATATGTATGGGAGAAATGTGGACCATTCCCCGAAAACGAGAACAAGACAAATGAGTTTAGGGAACGAGTACAAAGTTTAGGAGGTAAAGTAGCCGTAATGAATGACAGCGAATTGGTTGTCCATTGTGGGATAAAAAGTATTATCAATAAGAAAGGACGAAGCAAACAAACCGAAGATATGATGAGAAAATTAGCAGATAAAGTAGGAGCTATATGCGAATAGGCTGGGTATCAAGAGGACCATACGAAAAGTATCTGATAGAGAAGTTAAAACCTTGGTATAATATCAAGAGCTTTAGAAGTTATGGAGAAATGACTAACCCACAACAATATGATGTAGTATTTATAGAATATGCTGGGATAGACGCTATACAGGCAAGTAAAGATAATTTAAGACATCTGATAGTACGAACAAGAGGAGTTGAGGTATTTGAGGGAGGATTGAATAGAATGAATTGGCCAGGAGTAAAATGGTTATTAGCTTTAGGAAATCATCAACTAAAGTATTTTAAAAAAAGATGGGTAGGTTGTAAGCCACAAAACACTGGAGTATTACCGCACGCAGTATTACAAGAGCAGTTTCAATTAAGAACTGATGATGAGAATAGACATATAGCGGTTATAGCGAATATCACAGGAAGAAAAGGGACTGACCAGATACCAGAGTTTTTACTAAAATATCCAAGATATAAAGTATTCCAATGTGGAGAGGTATGTAAATATGGATATAGTGTAAAAGAGTTTATTGATTGGAGATTATTAAGAGATAAGACACAAGACAGATACGGATACACCAAGCATGTAGAATTTGAAAAGATGAACCATTGGTTAGGAGGTAAAACACATATATGGCTTCCCACGATAGGCGAGAGTTTCGGCAGAGCGGTATTAGAAGGTATGTGTAGGGGGTTAAAACCGATTGTAAGGCGTTTCCCTGGTGCAGAGGCACTTTGGCCACCCGAATACTTATACGACACCATAGACGAGATTAAAAATATACTTGATAAGCCATATAAAAGAGAAGAATATAGGGACTGGGTGATAGATAAGTATGGAATAGATAAAATTATTAAAAAATTTGAAGAATATGTCCGAATTGATTTATGACAAATACGATACAGGTGGAGCGTTACATCACGAGTGGTATCGCAAGAATATCCCGTGGTATAAGTCTTTAGTTGATGTAATCATGGATTTTGTTGACGAAGATAAACAGAGAATATTAGATTTAGGTTGCGGAGATGGATTAGTCTGTAAGCTGTTATCAGAAAAAGGACATCCGTCTTTTACAAAAAGAGGGAAAGAAAATAAATTATGGAAATATGGAAGTAGAGGAAGTTCTACTTGGAATGAATGGAGAAATAAAGTATTAAAAAGAGATAGTTATACTTGCAAACATTGTGGTGGTAAAGAAATGTTAATAGCACATCATATAAAAGATTATAGAAAATATCCTGAATTGAAATTTGAAGTGAGCAATGGGCTAACACTTTGTAGGAGATGTCATCCATTGTATCATCCTGAATTAATTAATAATTTACATTAAAAATATGGCTTCTATTTTAATTACGAATGATTGCGACGGATGGGCAATTGGAAATCTAACAAACTCAATCATAAAAAACAATCCCAGATTTAACTGGTACAAGGTAGTAGTCCACCCACGAGGCGTTGCACAAGGATATATGGAAATCAAAAGACTATTAGACTCAGGAGTTAAGATTGATTTATGGCACGCACAATATTGGAACTCTGCTCTGAAATTACTTGAGATGACAAGTGATTTAGATGATATACCAAAGTTTTTAACTCATCATAATCATCATTGTTTGAATAAGAGTGAATGGAAACCATTTACAGCATTAAACGAAATGACAGATTGGGGTTGTAATGAGTTAGGAAAGATACATCCGAATGTAATTAAAATTCCGCACGGGATAGATTTAGATAAATATTCATATATTGAAGACCATAATCCTGAAGAGCCGCGAGTTGGATATGGTGGTAGAGTAGTGCCTTGGAAGAACTTGAAAGAGATGTGTGAGGTATCCAAAGAATTAGGATACAGAGTTATTGGTTGTGGATATGTAGATAAGCCAGATTATTGGGATACTGTACCAAAAGATAATTTAGATTTTCACGGGGGTATGGGTAGAGGAGCAATGATGCCAGCTAATTTCCAAGCAGAGTTATATCGCAAGATGACTTGTTATGTAATGTATTCAACGGAAGAAAAAGAGAGTGGCACGCTTGGGCTTCTTGAAGCAATGGCGCGCGGAGTACCAGTTATGGCCACAGAACAAGGTATGGCAAGAGATATTATCAAAGATGGAGAGAATGGTATTATATTTACACCAGAGAATTTTCAAGCAAGATTAAAAATGGTAATGGAAGATAAAGAGTTAAGAGAGAAACTACGCAAGAACGCTTGGAAAACTATAATGAAGTATTCTGAAAAGAAAATGGCTAGAGATTATGCTAAAGCATATTACAAAGTATTGTTTGGAGATAAGAAAGTTGTATCAGTCGTTGTCCCTATTTTTAATCGGGCTGATAAATTAGTAGAAGTATTATCATCAATAGAAAATCAAGGGTATGAAGCAAAAGAGATAATCGTAGCTGATGACGGCTCTACCGACAACACAAGATTAGTTGTAGAAGAAGCTAAAAAACAATTCAGAACACCAGTATTATATCTAAAGACAGGAGATAAACTTGACTATGGATTAGCTAAAGCAAGAAATATGGGAGCGATAGAAGCGTTAGGAGATACATTGCTATTCCTTGATGATAGATACGCTTTAGAAGAAAACGCTTTAGAGAATATTATTAAAGGATTAGATTCAAAGACATTTGGGTTTGGCTTAAAGATTATCAAAGGTAAAGAATCAACAAAGACAGCTTTTATAGAAAACTTTGCTTGGATAAACAGAAAAGAGTTTATGAACGCTGGAATGTTCTGTGAACGATTGACTATGTATGGCGGTCTATCACAAGAAACACGCACACGCTTTGAGAGACAAGGATATAAGATGACACAAAACAAAGATGTTAAGTGTAGAGAGATAGTAAAGAGTTCAGGAGGCAAGAATAAGAAGAAAGAGATTTGGCGAGCTAAACATTTATTGCAGAAGATGTATGAATAATAATTAATAAAAATATATGGAAGAAAAGAAAACAAAAGAGTGTAAAACTCTTACATTAAAAAATTATCAATTAAACTTTTTCTTAAGTTTATTGAATGTCCCTTTACACGGACAAGAGTTAAGAAGTAAAACTCAAATAGTAAAAGTAATTATCGGAAAAACAAAAGACAATGAAGCTAAAAGAATTGCTATTGCAGAAAATTATGCAGAAAAAGATGAAAAAGGTAAACCAAAAGTAGAAAACAATAATTATGTTTTAACAGATGAAAATAAAGTAAAAATGGATAAAGAATATAAAGAGCTTTTAGAAGATGATTGTGTAATAGATATTCTTCCGAGCATAGTAAAAGATATGGCTATAGTAAAAAAAATAATACTAGAGTCAAAAAAAGATTTTGATAAAAACAATGAAGGTATTTTGTATGATGAGATTTGTGAGATTTTAGAAAAGTATTAAGAAAAATTATATGATTAAGTACAAAATCAGAGACAACCAAGAAGAAAACGATGAAATAACCTGTTGGCTTGAAACAGATAGAGGACAAATCTGTTTGATAGCGAAAAACGATGACCATATTGAAAAGATTTTAACATTAACAGATAAAGGAACACTAATAACACATCTTTTATCAGTGCATACTCCGTTCAAAAAAGATTCTGCTGGCGGAGAAATAATTATTGAGTAAAACTTTATGATTAACATATTTCGAAGGGGGTGGTGCCAGCCATGACAAAACGAAGCAAACTTAAAATAGTTAGTAGCGTCTGGCATTGTTAAATGCATGCATTTCTGGGACCTATTCAATGCACTAAAAGACGATGCTGATTTCTATTTTATCCACAACTCAACCAAGACATGGTTTTATGAAACAAGACCATTACCAGAGAACGCACAGTTCGTACCATACTATGAACCAAACAAATATGACTTGGCTATACTTGATGTTGACCAGCAATGCACTAAGCCGAATATGGGGAAATCAAAGCTGTATAAAGAGTTGAACCAACTAATACAAGATATACCGAAGATAGTTATCAATCACGGAAGCCCAGTATGGCCTGAATACCACAAGATAGGCGATGACCAGTCTTTTGAGTATGCTGAAGAAAAATGTAAGAAAGCGATGAGAGAAATTGTAGGAGATAATCCTATGGTTGTTAATTCTTACCAGTCAGCTACTTTAGATGAGTGGGGTTGGGGTATTCCTATATGGCATGGAATGAATCCAGACGACTGGTGGGATTTACCGAAAGAGCCGAGAGTATTTACATCTTTATCTGCTGGTGGTTGTGATACATATTATAATAGAGAATGTATGCACGAAGTTGCTACTCACTTGGATAGAAAGTATGGTATAAAATTAAACTGGGCAAGGATAAATGTAGAGACAGGTAAATCGTTTGATAAGTACAGAGAGTTTTTAGGTAGGTCTTTAGTGTACCTTGATACTTCAGTTAGAACACCGATGAATAGAGCTCGGACGGAAAGTCAATTATCTGGAAGCTGTGTTGTCCAAGTTGAAGGAGCTCACGATTTAGAACGATTTGTAAAACCAAACGAGAATATGATTATAGTACCAAACAATCCAGAATATATAGCTGATGTAGTTCATTCATTGTTAGAAACACAATATGAACAATGCTTGGCGGTCGGGCAAGCAGGTAAAAAAACAGCTTTAGAAAATTTCAATTATAAAAGATACCGAGAGGATTGGATTAAGCAACTAAGTTTATATGTATGGAGATAATAAAAATATTAACATGGGAAAGAAAGAATGGTAGAACTCATGGTACAGTTGGGTCATCTATAATTAGAGGCGACTGGCTTATTAAACATTGGGACGAAGCAAGTTTATGGAGTGAGGGCGCTAAAAGCGATGTAATGATATTTGAGAAAGTATATTGGGAAGAAATGATGGACGCTTATCCTGGAATAAAAATCTTGGATTTAGTTGACCCTGATTTTTTAACTGGAGCATTAGAGCTTGTTAAAATATCACAAAAAGTTGATGCGATAACTTGTTCATCAAAAGGATTGTATGATTATGTTAAGAAGGTAGTTAAATGTCCAGTAAAACATATTCCTGATAGATTAGATTTAGAGTTTTTTAACTACAAAAAAGAACATAGTGGCAAAGCGACTAATGTTGTATGGTTTGGGTATCATAATAACGCTAAAGATGTATTGCCTATGATATTGCCGACACTTGGTAGTTTAGATTTAAGTCTAACAGTTGTATCAAATCAAGATTATGTAAACTTAAATAGTTGTGGTGTTGAGATAATCAATAAACAATTTAATTGGGATACAATAAAGTTTGATTTAACTTACGGAGATATAGTTTTAAATCCACAGCCGATAGAACGAAACAAAAGATTTATATACAAGTCAGAAAATAAAACTTGGATAGCGTGGGCTTGTGGTATGCCAGTAGCTAATACTCTTGAAGAATTAGAATTGTTTTTAGACCCAGACCAGCGTAAAATAGAAGTAGCAGAAAAATTAAAGTTTATCAAAGAAGAATGTGATATTAAGAAAAGTGTAAAAGATTTTAAAAATTTAATAAAATTATGTCAGGAGAACAGAAAGAAATCACAATCAAAGTAAATAGAGGTGAGTATAATCTATTAAAGTTTATTCGTGAAAATGGATATATGCGATGTGAGCTTGAATGTATTGGAGGAGAACCAGTAAAAATATTCCAGCCTTTGAAATCTATTAGGTTGGACTTGAAAGAAATAACAGAGATAGAGAATGAATGTTGACACAAATATACATTTTATGATATAATGTAGATAATAAGAAAAAGAACTATACTCATCACAAGACGGAGAGTTATAAACATTTTATAATTACTCCGTTTTTTATGTTTAAAGAATTTATACAAAGATTATTTGGGACAGCAATATCCGTTCCAAGTAGTGGTAAACAACCAAAAGAATTACCAAGCTTTACACCAAGAGCGTCTCACGGACAATTAGAGCCAGCTCTTAATGATGTAGGAGCACAGATGAAAGAATATCGTTCATGGGCTCATGTATCGGTAAAAAAGAAAGCACAAAGAATAGCTGCAATTAAGCTATTGCTTTATCGCAGAAAAAATGAAGATGAATTTGAGGAGGTAAAATCTCATGAAGTTTTTGATTTGATGGATAAGGTCAATAACTTTATGACACGATATGATTTATTTGAATGGACATCTACTATGATGGATTTAGCGGGGGAATGTTTTTGGTGGAAGATACGAGGAGCTGGTAACCAAGTAGTATCTATATACCCATATTTCAATCCAAAATATATGGATGTAGTACCAAGCACAGAAAACTTTGTGGATGGATATATGTACACAGTCCCAGGTACATCAAAACAAATACCTTTCCAAGCTTCTGATATGATACATTTCAAAGAAATAAACCCTACTAACCCATATAGAGGGTATTCTCCAATGAAAGCGGCAGAATATGCAGTAGCTTCTGATCGTTCAGCTCAAAGATGGAATTGGCAGTTTTTTGAGAACTCAGCTCAACCTAAAGGGATTATTATATATCCTGGTACTTTAGGTGAAGAACAATATCAAAGAGTTAGGACTCAATGGGAAGCAGGACATCAAGGAATAGCAAATGCTCATAAGGTAGCTATTTTAGAAAACAAATATCCGGATAAAGCTTCAGTAGATTATAAAGAGATTGGATATACACAAAAAGATATGGACTTTATTGAACAGAGAAAGATGAGCAGAGATGAAATATTTGCTATATTCGGTGTACCGAAAGGAATTATTATGTCAGAGAATTCAAATAAAGCCAGCGCAACTGTTGAAGAACGAGCATTTTTGAATGACACAATTATACCTAAAACACGCAAGATAGTTTCATATTTGAATGAATTTTTATTATCAGATTATGATGATGATTTATTTTTTGATTTTGAGAATCCAGTTATACAAACTAACGAAGAAAAGTTAGCATATTTTGAGAATGGTATTAAGAATGGTTGGTTAACACCAAACGAGATACGACAGGAAGAAGGATTTGATAAAGTAGAGAATGGGGATAATATCTATATCCCAAGTAACTTGATAGTAATAGGAACATCAGATAATGCGAAACGATTAAGATTAAATACAACAAGACTTAAACGAACTAAAAAAGAGATTATCAGTAAAATGATAAAAGACGAATTAAAACCACAGCTTAAAGCTATATTTTCTAAGAAGAAGAATATAAAAGCTGAAGGTGAAGAGGAAAAGGCGGAAGAAGTATTCAAAGATATTTATACAAAAGAATGGTTAGATGAATTTGCTAAAGAATATATAAAGAAATTAACAGCAGACGAACTAACTTTTAAAAATAAATCAATTGAATATTTTAAAGGACAAGAAAAAAGAATCCTAAAACAAATTAAAGTAGTCAAAGCTAAAACAAAAATTAAGTTTGAGTTTGATATGAAAGAAGAGGTAGGTATAGCTATCAAAGAGTTTGAACCATTAGAAATAGCACTTATACAGAAATATGGTGATGATGCTTTTGCAATTTTAGGATTAGATATGACATTTAATATCAATAATAGAGTAATGGATTTTATGGCAACAGAAGGACTAAAGTTTGCTAAAGAGATAAACGAAGTAACACGAGGGAATATACTTAATCAAATCATAGAAGCAGAAAAAGAAGGAGAAGGTATATTAAAGATAAGAAATAGAATTAAAGAAGTATTTAAAGAAGCAACAAACACAAGAGCAACAGCAATAGCACGAACAGAAACATCAAGATTAGCTAATTTTTCAAAATTAGAAGGATACAAGCAATCTGGAGTTGTTGGAGCTAAAAGGTGGGTAACTGTTCCTGACGATAGACGATGTTTCCCAGAGAATACTTTAATTGATACACAAAAAGGCAAAAAGAAAATTCAAGATATAAAAGAAGGAGATATTGTTTTATCTGATAAGGGATTTAAAAAAGTTATAAAAGCTGACAAGAGAAAATATGGTGATGTAATGGTTAAAATAAAAACCTCCGATAGGAGGGAAGTTATAGCGACAGAAGAACATCCAGTACACGAAGCAGAAAAAGGATGGATTAAAATTAAAGATTTATTTAAGGGAAGTAAACTTCAGACAAGTGATAACCAAATCGTCAAGGTTGTTAGCATTGTTAATATCAAATTCTTTAAGGCGTACAACTTTATAACCAAGTTCTTTGAGTTTTTTGTCCCGTCTTTTATCTTTAACAGGGTCATTATGCCAATAATCTCCGTCTGTTTCGAGACAAATATTCAAGACAGGAATAAAAAAATCAATAGAAAAACTTTTAATTTGGCATTCTTGAATAAAATATATCCCAAGTTTTTCAAGAGTTTCTCTAATAGTTTTTTCTATCGTTGTTTCTCCGCAATATTTACGATAACAAGAAAAACTACAAAATCGTCTTATACCTTTTTGAGAAGGAACTATTCTAAATTCCTTACTGCAATTAACACAAGTAGTTTTTACAATAGGACGACGACACTCTTCAGAGCAATGAGTTCTTTTTCCACGATTGTCATTGAAAATCTTTCCACAAGTAGGACAAATACTTTTAGTTCTAAACTTATGTCTACATTGCAAACTGCAAACTTTGTACCTATGAGATATACTCTTGGTGACGATAAAAGATTTATTACAGACAGGACATATTTTAGTAATAGTTTTAATAGCTTTAGCGAGGCGATAACATTTAACAGAACAATAAGCCCTTTTTCTTTTATTATAAGTATAGAAAGATTTTTTACAATATTTACATATTACATTATTTCCTGTTTTTGTAGATTTATGATAGCAATCTTTAGAACAATAAATATTACTTTTTTGTCTTTGTTTAAAATCTTTTTGACAATACTTACACCTCATATTTTTATACTTAACACTTATAGATATTATATCAAACAAATCGCAAGCTGTAAAGCATTCTATGTATATAATTTTGAAGTAGAAGATGCACATACATATTTTGCAGAAGGAATACTAGTACATAATTGTGATTATTGCGCTCCTATGGAAGGAAAAATAGTTGGGTTAGATACAAATTATTTTAATAAAGGCGATACATTTTTAGGTAACGCAGAGACACCGCTTAAATTAGATTATGCAGATGTAACAGGAGGAACACTACATGTTAATTGTCGCTGTACTATTGTTCCAATACCAAGAAAGCAAGCAATGGTACTACGCAAACAACAAGAAAACGATAAGAAGAATTTAGATAAGATAAAAGATGATATTAAGCAAGAGATTAAGGAAGATGTATCTAAAGTCAAGGAAGAAGTAATGGAAGAAACAATAGAAGCAATTAAAGAAGCTAAAAATGACGACATATAAAGAAAAAATTAAAGAAGTTATAAAAGATGATAATAGAAAGAAGAAAAAAGAATACGAAAAGCAGAGAGCAATTGAAGAAAAGGAATATAAAGACAAGTTATTGGCGAAATTTGGTGAATTGGCTACGCTTTTGGGAGAAATAAAAGGTAAAGACATTAAAATACCAGAGTTTCCAAAAGCAATTGATGTAAAAAACTTTCCAGAGTTTCCAACTGAAATGAATGTAAAAAACTTCCCAAAGTTCCCGAAAGAGATGAAAGTAACTAATTTTCCAGAGCAAAAGGAGTTTCCGAAAGAGATTGATGTAAAAAATTTACAAGAATTACAAAAGTTCTTTGAAAATATAAAAGTAAATGTAAAAAACTTTCCAAAATATCCTGAACAGAAAGAATTTCCGAATAAATTTAATGTAGATGTAAAGAATTTCCCAATCCCACCGAAACAAAAAGATTTCCCGACTGAATTCAAGATAGCTAATCTAAAAGACATACCTAAAGCGATAATACCGAAAGAATTTGGAGTAAAAGAACCAAAATGGTGGAGGAAATGGATAGATAAACAGGATAACGAGGGATTATTAGGTAGATTTCTACAAGGATTATTGGGTGGAATAGATAAAGCATTAGATAAACATAGAAATCCAGATAAAGCGTTTGCAGTTAAGCTCGTATCAACAGATAACCAATTCTATAACGCAATAGCACAAGCTATATCAGGTGGAGGATTTGAAATAGTAGGTATTAAGAAAATAGATAATACAAGAATAGACCCAGCAACAGAAGATAAGCAAGACGATATAATAACAGCACTTGCAGGTTCAGCTGTGGTTGTAGATACGCCTGAATTTTTTGAAGATACTAATTTTTTAGTAGGAGATAGTCCAGCAACTTTAGATGTAAATACCGCGCTTGGCAGAAATGCTACATCGGGA
>Ga0307928_10001558_pt1 | contig 17447 bp, 24 predicted proteins | sample AceLakmetagen232_FD_201815 | JGI IMG/M metagenome (GOLD analysis project Ga0307928, IMG submission 201815) | Saline water microbial communities from Ace Lake, Antarctica - #232 | ecosystem: Environmental > Aquatic > Non-marine Saline and Alkaline > Saline | place: Antarctica: Ace Lake... | reverse complement strand
TTCCTAATAATGCGCTTCCTACCACCTCCAGTTTATACTCCGGCCCCGTCGTCCCTATACCAACTCTACCATTAGCAGCATTAATAAATAAAGTTCCGGCATCAAAATTATAATCTCCCGTTGCTGTGTCGCCAGTGTTTAAAAGATAAACATCTGATATAGCTGTGCATGTTATTGAATCACCTACTTGAGTTACAAAAGTATTCGCTGGGCAAGCAACTGGATAGTTTTGTAACTTTGTCCAATTAATTATATCTGTTAATTCGTTTCCATCTATATGATATAAAGTATCAGCATAAGTCTTGTTAAAAGTTGCAAAAGTATTATTCCAAAACCCAGAAGGATTTGTTTTTAGATAATAACTCTCATTTGTATTAGAATCTCTTGCATCAATTGTAGCATTTAATTGAGTTTCATCAAAATCTAATTGTGTCCCATTAAAACTCAAATAATTTGTAGAAGTTGAACCAATTATCCAATTGAATATTCCTTCGAACCATGAACCTGTAATATTATAAACAGCATCCCAATTTCCTGTTAAAGGAGTTAAACCATCTCTATGAATTGAAAGTGGGTCTATTTCTTGACCGGCTGGTGTTCCAAAACCTTTACTTAAAGAAACCCAATCAAATTGGTGAATGTGTCCAGCATTACCTACTTCACTTTGATAAAATCTAACTTGAACTACCCCATCCCTTATATGGTCATCATCATCATAAACTCCTAATGTTTTAATTACAGATGTTGTTGATTCGGTTAAATATCCATATCCTTCCCAACTTAAAGTAGGATAATCCCATATCTGAATTGCTGCTGAATGTCCAGCATCTTCATCTGATTTATATCTCACAATAAGAGTTGTGAATTCAGTTATTCCTGTAAAATTAACTATCAACTCATAATCTGAAAGTGTTTCTGTTACATTATAAGTAATCAGATTATAAGTTTGAATGTCTGCTAAATTTCCTGCACCTGTGCCAGTTACAACATTAATTACACTTGCATTAAAATAGGTTGTAGATAATTTAGATTCATTAAAAGTTAAAGAAGAGCCATCAAAAATATTCCAAGTATCTGCTGAAGTCCAATTGAATAATCCATAAAACCAACCACCAGTAAAATTCTCCGCATCAAAAAGTGAATAATTAACTTTATATCTTAGATTACTTCCTTGATAATCATAAACTTCTCTTTTGACAGAAGCATCTGCAAATCCTATTAATCCTATAAGTAGTATTAATCCTATAAGTAGTATAAATATTTTGTTCATTTTATATGTAGTATGTGATTTTAATTGTATCTGTGTTATAGATATTTATGCCAAATGTAATTGTTGAGCTTGTGCTTAGATGAGAAGTTGTATAATCTGTTGGATTAATTAATTGATCTTCGGCCCAAACTGCGACAGGATTTCCAGATTCAGAAGAATTTGCTAAAGTAAGAACTCTATTTGTTGCACCATCAGAACCAGACATTTCTGAACCTAATCTGTTTTCTTCAATTTGAGAAGCTTTAATTATATTTCCAGAACCATCTACAAGTATAATTCTTTTTGCCTTCGCGGCATTCTCATACGTGTGTTGTTCCTGATCTGGAACAGGAACCTTATTCTTCATTGACATTTTTTAAGTATTTTTTCTTTAATTTAATTAATTCTTTTTTGCTTAATTGTTCTTTCCCTTTTGTTAATTGTTCAATCTCTTTAAAAACTTCTATCAAAACTTCCGGGATATGTTTTTCAGTCTTGACTGGAAGTTTAGTTCTACTATCTTGATCTTGATAAGGATATGTTTTTGTTTCTCCTGATTTCATTTTACTATGAGGAACTAATTCTATTTAAGAGTTTCTTTTTCAAATTGTTGATTCATAAGTTCCAAGCCACTTTCTTAGAAAATTAACTGCAAATGGTAGGAATGTAAGGACTAAATTGTGATAGCCGCCAAAATCTACAACATTTGTTAAATCTCCAAGAAAAGCAATTGCTAATGCAACTAATGAAATTAACAAAGATTTTCCAACTTTCTTCCAGCCTTCTGGATTCATCTTTCCTGCGGTGATTAACTTTACTTTTGTCATGTTTTTTCTCCTATTTATTTAATTGAAGATTACTAATTTACCTGCTATTACAGTAATTACACCTGCCATCCAATATCCTATTTTCTTCATCCAGGAAATGTCTCTTTCTATGTTTGTCATCTTATGATTTAGGTCGGTTACAAGTGTATCAAAGTTTTTTTGTGTTAATTTTATCATTTTGATTCAAGTTCTTGATGTCTTCTTCTGTGACATTTTCTGCAAAGAGTTATTAAATTCTCTGCATCGTGAGTTCCTCCTTTTTCTAATGGGATTATGTGATGGACACAAATATAATCAATAGCCCCACAATTTCCACATTTAAAATTATCTCTTTTAAGAATAAGTGGTCTTATATGATTAAAATAACTTCCAGTTCTTGTGTTTTTCTTTAATGTTTCAAAAGTTTTATTAAATATCTTTGGCATTTTTCTTAATTTTTGGCTTTCAGCAAGAGGTCTAACTCTTATTCCATATTTTTTTAACCAATTCTTTATTGTGCATACATCTGCTCTTATTGATTTTGCTATTTGAGTCATAGATAATTTTTGTTCTAAATATAATTCTATTAATTCTTCTTTAGATAATTTTTTAAGATATTTAGCATTGGCTTTTCCACATTTTTCTCTAAATTTTTTATCATATTCTTTATCTTTTCTTCTTTCTTTTAGAGTTTTACTTAAAGAGTTTGCTCTTTTTTCTATGTGTTTTATTGTTTGTTTTTGTTTTCTTTTATCCATATTCTTATTAATTATTTAGATTATATAAATCTTTTGTTCTTTTATCGTTACTTACTTTCCAGGAAAATCTGGCAATACGCATTTGCTTCAATCCTCATATTTTTATTTGGTCTGAATTGAATGTTTGTCCAGCTACCTGCACCAACTGCTCTTATTTGATCAGTAATATCTACTTCTGTTGTGGATGCCGCGTAAGTATCAATTAAGGCCATACTTCCCCCGTCTGTTCCCACATATAAATCCACACTCGGAGAAGTAAGAGATTGTTCAGTTATCCCATAATTAATTCCATGTGTGTGGGCAGAACCCACAGCAGTTGTTGAAGAAGCATTAAATACTACAGCAGTAAGAGTTCCAGAACCAAGCAAACCAAATTTATTCCCTGCATCACCATCAACTTGAAGTTTATAAGTTACACTCCCCGCACTTGGAGAATCTAATAAAGTTTTCCCGGAAGTTAAATTAAAAGTAGCTGCTGGATTACTTGAAGGCAAGGTATAAATTATAACTGCACCATAACAATCATCTGATGTTCTCCAAGTATCATTCGCTAAAAAATAAGTGTATGCTGAATTATCAATTGTTGCATTTGTAATTGAAGTGTCTGCGGTATTATCAACTGCAGAAGCCATTGATGTCCATTCGACGTTCCCATTTTTTGGGGATCTGTATAAATTCCAAGTGTTGTCACTTCTTGCACCATACACAATAACACTTGTAACAACAGCCCCATGCGGAAGATTAACAGGAGTAATTACTCCTCCAATTGTAAAATTAGTTGAAATTATTAACGTATTTCTATCATAATAATATTTATGAATCTGGCCTTCCATATCAAACGGATAAAAAGCCATACCAGGGCAACTCCAATATCTTGTTAAGTTATATGAATTTTCTCCAGGAACCCAATATGAAATTGATTCAGTTAGAGTTGAATAAGCTCCTGCGCCTATTTTTCTTTGTATTCTTAAACTCATTTCAGAAATAGGAGGGTCATTATCTTGATCTAATCCCATAGAATATAAAAGTAAAACTTTTTCACCACTTGCGACAGTGACATTAACACTCCCCCCAGAATCTTCCCATGTTGAAGTAGAAAGAGTTCCAGAAATATTATTATCTGTATCTGTATCAGAAATAGCACTAAAACCATGAGTGTGAGAACTTTCATTATCATTAGATGAGTTATATGCCCTATAATCTTCTAAGTTAAAATTAAGAAGAACCTTGTTAATTGCAACTGCTTCGTTTGGAACAAAAAATCTCATATTTAAATATTTTCCACTTCCACAATTTTCAGCTTCACTAATTGCATAAATGTTTGTTGAACCCTGCATATATTTTTGAGAGTTTTCTGCTTCCTGTTTTGCTTTAGACATTTGTTCTACAAATTCTAAACTTTGATTTGAAACTTCGATTTCTAAAGATAAAACTCCATAATTACTTATATACTCTATTCCAACTATCCTATAATCTCCTGCAATATCTGCTTCGGCGTCGGTAACAGTTACATTATCTCCCATATTTAAAGTAGCATCAATTAATGGTTCATCCGGAGTAATTTTAATTCTTATAATTGGAGTTTTTCTATCAGACAAATATCCAGAACCAATTACTTCCATTGTTTCTAAATCTGTTATAGATTTATCAATCAAAGAGTGATCCATTAAACCATAAAGTTGAATTGAACTTCCTGTTTGGGGAGAACCAGATGTAAATTGTTGTTCAACATAACAATTTTTATTATGTGCTCTGGCAGTTGTGCCAACACCTCTTGTGCAACCAGTTAAGGTATTTGAGTTTATTCCAGCATAAGTAAATTGCTCCTCTGCTATTCTGGCACTACCAGTAGCATTGAAATCAGAGACGTCACCCAAAGTAATTGATGAATCTGTAGCAGCGATATTCGCAGCTAAGAAATCTGATTGTGTTGAGGCGGCATAAACAGAAGTTTTTAATTGATTTACTCCATCTCCATAACCAAGTCCATAAACATAATTAACAACATTCATTATATCTTTTTCTTGAGTTGTTTTTGTTGAAGTCGATCCAATAGCAAAAGTTTTCTGACTACTTGTTTCTCCTTGATTAGAAGCCAAATTAAGATAATCTGCATTATAGTCATCTCCACTTGTTTGACTTACCCACCAATAATAATCAATGGCATCGGCAGTTTTTGCTAAAGCATTTAATCGATTTGCATATTCAAATCTCATAGAAATATTTCCAAAGTCAGTATCCCATAAACCAGAACTTGCGGTAGTTAAAATGCTATTATTAATTTCATCAGCAATTGTTTGAGCAGATTCATTTGCATATTGAACACGATTATCTCCAGACTTAATAAATTGTTTATCTAAAAGAACAGCCTCCATTCCAATTCCTGTGGCTATTACTTCATAAGCCGAAGAATATTCAATACTTTGAATTCTTCCTTTTAGAATCATTGACTCTCCCGCAAAAAATAAAACTTCTGCCTGTTCTTTAAAATAAACTTTTTGTGCAGTTGAAATATCATAAATTTTAATTTCAAATTCAGAAGCTTGATTTTGTCTTTTCTTTACTCTAAAATATTCATAATGATTAAATTCCACCCAAGTTCCAGAATTATTAACCCAAAATGAATCTTTGTCTGCAACACCAGATGCTGAAATTTTAACACTCCTTCTGCATTAAAGATTTTTGTATTCCTTTATGCAGATTTGATTTAAGGTGAAATTTAGCATAAGTTATTCCATTGTCAACTCTGGATAAAATTTTCAGAACTGGTATTCCTTTTAGTGCCATTATCTTTCATCTCCCAAGTATATGCTAAGGCCCACTTCAATTCTCGCAACACCAACCGAATCACTTGAAGTTTCATTAATTGTCAAACCTTTTGCTCGCAGTGGTTGTGCTATAAAATTTACTTCTTCTAAATATGCTTCTTGACTTCCTGTTCCAAAAGTTAAATTCTCAATTATTAAACTACTAAGTGGTCCACCAGAACTACTCATTCCTCTTAATTTCCATGCTTTTGTCCAAGCAGATGAAGCCGTATCATCTTCCAACCAACCCCTAATTTTAATATTGTCTTCGACTTTTTTTAAATCTTTTACATAGTTTTTTCCTTTATCTGAAGGACTACCTGTTTGAGTTGCATCACTTTGGGGAACTTGTATTTTAATTAAAGCTTTTTTAGTATTAACAATTATTTCTGTTGTTCCAATTAAAGTTATTGTTGTGCTCCCACTTCCACTATACCAATCCGAACTTGGTAAAGTTTTACTTACTGAAATAGCCATCAGGCACCCCTGGTTTGGGAGATTCTTTCAAAATCTTTGACCCAATATTCATTTAATTTATTTGCAAGCAATCTAATATCCATGTCATTATTAATGGTGGATGTTATATAAACTGTTGGACTAAATGTAATTTCCCCAGTTCCTGTTCTTCCTTTTGGAACAACTCTTTCCCCCCTATGTAAAAGTGCGGGTCCTGTTTGAGTAACTACTCCTCCCGTTTGAAATGATGGCATACGCCATTGAACTCCACCCCCACCAACAAGCTTAGCAGCTTTATCAGCAATCCATAAAACAGCATCAATAATTACTTTAATAATATTATAAATAATTTTCAAGGATCCTTTAATCACTATTACAATTGCATAAAAGGCTAACTTAAACCCCCCAATAAGAAAATTCCATATTCCTTTAAAGAGTTGAACAATTCCTTTTCTAACTAATTCAAAATCTCCAGTAATAATTCCTTTAACAATATTTAATACTCCTTTAATGACACCAATTATTCCATTAAAATGTTGTTTAAGTGCGGCCACCCAACTTTTAATAGTTTTTCTGATGTTCATAAAATTAGTTTTCCAAGCAAGATAAATTCCAACAGCTACGGCTGCAATTATTGCAAAAACAATTAAAATTGTAGAACCCAACCCTACAATAAATACTGTTAATGATTTGACAACACCACTTAAACCTCCTGGGCCAAGCATTAATTTAAATCCCATAACCCCTAAAAAAACTTGTCCAATAACTGCCATAAATGATCCAAGAACAGCACCAAATAAAACAAATACGCCAATAGCCATTTTAGCCCCTTCTGGAAGATTCATAAGCACTTCAATCATTCTGTAAATGGCAGGAGTAATTAATTCCATAATTGGTAAAAGAACAGTTGTCCACATCCCACTCATCATATCAGTTACACCAAATAATTGCAATTGAGTTCTAATCAATCCACCAAAAGCCCTGTCAAGTGCCATTCCGGCAAACATAATAGATAACCATTCCATTTTGAAACGTCTTTGTTGATACATTCCTTGCCTCATTACATTTCCAAGTTTCAATTGTTTTCCAGTAAATTGATCTATTACTTGATTATTTTTACCCATAAGTATTGCATTACTTTGAAGATGTTTATTAAATTGCCTCATACTCATTCCAGAAATTTTCAACATTTGCTGAAGTTCTTCTTCACCTTCAACCCGCATCCTTATTACAATATCTTCGACTGTGATTATTTCTTCCTCCTCACTTTATCCATTTCTTTTTTTTCAGCTTTTCTTTCTTTATCAATTCGTTTGATTATTTCGTTCACAAGAGGAATAGGCATTTTCATAATTTCAGAAAATTGTTGATGTCTTTCTTTCATTAAATCATCGATAGTATCCACTATGTTTTGATCTACATCCCCTTTCTCCATTAAATTTTTAATCTTTTCTTGGAACATTTTCTAATCCATTAACTTTCACAATAGCATCTGTGACTGCTTTCAAGTAAGTTATACCTAAATTTGCAATCTCTTCATCAGTTGCATCTGGAACAGCTTCTTTTAAAGTAATTGCAATGATTTGTTTCATTGCATCTACTCTTTTTGATTCATCTTCAAGCTCTGCGAGCAAATCAAGATTCTCAAATTTCAAGGGCTTAAATTCCAATTCAATTTCACCTATTGTAAATGTCTGGGACTTTCCAACTAAGGATGATAGTTTACTCATTTTTTCCTCCACATAATTTAATTTGTCTTATTAATTCTGCATCAATCTTTCTATGACAAGATGGACATAAAGTTATAAGATTATTAAGTGAGTTATCAAAACTTGTTAAAAAAGGAATTTTATGGTGAATATGAAAAGCACCAGTTTCCTTTGACATTTTTAACGCACATTCTTGACAAGTGAAGTTATCTCTTTTATAAATTAACATTCTTATCTTAAACCAGTCATCACCATATCTTCCAGGTCCAACTAATTTACTTCTACCATCAAGATAGTTCCAAGGAATTCTTCCTTTCATATTAGATGTATCCTTTATTTTCCAATGCTTTCCTCTAAGTTTTTGTTTTCCTTTCAATGCTAACCTAAGACTTTTCTTATGTTCTTCGGTTAATTTTGTTCCTTTTTTAGCTAAGCTAATATTTTTTCCAATTAATTTTTTATCTGTTTTTCTTAAATCAATATGTCTTCCTTTCATCCAAGAGAGATGCCCTTTCTTAAAACTTCCTGAATTTGTTTGTCCTTTATTTAGCCCCATCTTTTTCCTCCATATTTATTTATCATTACCAAAAGTTTTAATTGTTTTTGAGTTTAATCCAGCAAGAAGTTGTTCATATTGTTCTTTTATTTTCATCAGTTGAATTATTCCAACAAAATAAATATCACCATATTCTTCTTTGCACAATTTCTTAAATTTCTTCAGAGCCCAGACTGGTATTTTCGTTACCTTAAAGTTTGTGTTTCTCTGCTCTTGAATTTGGTCTATAAATTTTTCCACATTCATTCACCTAAAATTTATTAGTTGCTGTATATGCGCTTGCTGAAAGTAAAGTGCTTGTAGTATCACATGATTTCTTTTCGAAATTTACAGTTCCACCTGTATCTTCAAAAGGACACTTGAATACTAATGTAGCAGTTAAATGTTCACCTGCATCCATGTTCTTTTCTAAACTTACAAGATTACATTCAGCATACATTTCTCTATAACCTTCACTTGCGGTAGCAATTGTTTGAACTGCGCTTGTAATCCCTGCTTCATCAGTCCATAACATAGCCACTCGATAATCTTTAACGGTTGAAGAAGTTATGCTTGTTGCAGTATTTGTAGTTAGTCCATGAAACATCCAATCAAAATCTTGATGACTTATTGGGATTCCATCAAAGCTAATTTCAAAGTCTTCTCTTGTTCCGATTTTCTTAATTTTTCCACTAAAAGTATCAATACTTTCAATATCAAAATTTCCACCAGAAATACCTAAACTTGTAGTTTTAGCTCTTAGTTGAACTTCACTTCCACTTTCTGCTGATACACAGATATATGCTTTACTATACCATGCTTCGTTTTGTGTTAATGCCATTGTTTATCCTCCATTTTTACCTACCTTTTCCAACCTTTTCGATTGAGTGTGAAATTGCCATCTTTAATCTATTCCCAAATTCTTGTTGTAAAAAATCTGCTGTCCGTTTCATAAAACCCAAAGTCATAGGAATTCTTGGATTTGGATATGTCCCCATATCAAACATAATGTGTGTTGGAATTATATCTCCTTTAGGATGACTTGAAATAATTACTGCCTGGTTTTCTCCAATTTCTAATCTCATTGCTGCTTTTAATGCTCCTGTATATTCTGGTGCAAGATTTAAAGCATAATTAAAACCCAAGTTTCCACATTCCATAATTTTACTTTGTGAATCATTTTTTATATCTACTGCTAATCTTTGTAATTTTGTCTGGATTCTTACTATATCTCTTTTCGCTTGTTGTGCATTTATTTTAATTCTCATATTCTTGACCTCAATATTAAGGAAATCTCTCTAAATAAAACTTTCTTTCCATTTTGATCTAATGTCCAACTGATTGGTGAATCGTCTATATCTCTTGCATTAAAATCTGTTAGTTTAGTTTCATCTCTAAATAGATTTCCTATTTCATCTGAAACACTTTCAATATCTGTCGGTTGGTCTGAATAAATTGAAATTTTAGCTGTGAAAGTTTTTTGGCTTTTAGAAGGATCAAAAGATTTTTTATCCTCACTTAAATTAATTTTTAAAATTATAAATGGATATCCAGCAAATCCTTTTGAAGTGGGATGTGGCATACTTGCATGAATCCAATTTGTTTTATATCTGTTTCTTGGATCTGTTAAATTATTTTTTAAGAAAGTTTCTACTGATTCATAAGATCCACTAAATAAGTTTTCATTTGTTATCATCTTCGACGATTTTCCTTAATCCTTCGAATTAAGGCCTCTCTATATTTATTTTCTTTAGAGAACGAGTTAATTCTTTAATACGATTTTCAATTTCCTCTAATCTTACTGGTGAAAAAGCATCTCTTCCCTTAAAGATTGATTGATAGATTGTTGAGTTAATCATTTGACGAGTGGCTAATAAAAGTTCTAATTCATCAGCACGAACATGGGTGGCTGACCCGTGATTATAAGTTACTTTAATTCTATCTTTACCTATAAATGGAAAATTATCTATAAATCTAAAACTTCCATTTTTCAAATCTTCAGTATTTGAAATAAAATCATTTCCTAATCCTTGTGTTAATGTTTGCCAACTTGGAGAGTCTGTTACAGAACTTGCAGTATTGATAGTTAATGCACTAATTGTTGTAACAGGCCAATTATTTAAGAAATATTCATCTTGAGTTGAATTTTCTACATCTATATATTCAGATGTGCTGGCAGTTTGAAAATCTCTCCCAGTTGAATCAGTTAATTCTGCTTCTGCTCTTGATAAAATATTTTGAACGTGAGAATCAGGAATATCAGCATAATGATAATCTGCTGTTAAAACAGAATCTGAACTTGCCGTTAGGCCAGTAATGTCACCATCATCTAAATCAATTGAATATGCTGAACTTGTAATCAATGTGCTATCAGTTAAAAGTGTATTAGAACCAGAAACAACATTATCGTGATCGAGTGAAAAAGAAGAAGTTGAACCATCTCCTGTTCCAACTATTTCAGCTCTTACTTTTGTAACAGCATCTTTTCCTAAACTTTTCCACAATTCTAATGGTGTGATGAACATTTGACTTCGTCTCCCTGCCTTCGGCTTTGAAATGAAAATAAAAAATAAAAAAATAAAAAATTAATCTATGATTGCTCTGATCATACAATAAGCATTTGGATATTTTATTGAAAAAGCAAGTCTCATAGTAGTCTGATATTTGTATTTGTCAAACTGGATATCATAATCAGTCTTCCAAATAAATCCTCTTCTTTGACCAACAATAGCAAACTGTTTACTTCTTGCAATTATCGCATCAGCACTACTTGCACTTCCACTCGCGGAAGTTGTTCCATATGATAAAGTTGTAGGCATCTGTGAAGATTGCTTTACCTTTGTTCCATATAGAGTTGAAGTAATTCCTTCTCTTAATAATGGGCTTCCATAAGTTTCCATATTCAAGATAGGTCTACTTGTGCTATCAGTTAATGCTTGAACTTGTCCAACAGTTTTTGGATTCCAATAAGATACATCTGGTTGTTCGTGATTATCTTTCAAAATTTCAGTAACAGCTTTTTGAATAGCAGCAACAGAAATTGCAGCTCCTGTCAAACTACTTGCAGTTCCATCAGCATGAGTCATGTTGATAGTTCCTAACGCATCAACAGCGTTAGTAAATGAGGCTGTATTCCTCAATCCTGTAAAAGTATCTCCAGTTCCTTCAATCATTTGGTCGTCTATTGCTAAAGCAATATCAGTTCCCATTTGATCTACAAATTGGTCCGCAACATTCACGATATTATCTTCTAAAACTTCACTTGAAGCTTCAGTCAAAGCAGCAACTTTCTTAGCAGTTAAAGTTATCCTACCATAATATGGTTGACTTGTCGTAATTGTTCCCAATTCCGCAGGCCAATATGCAGTAGAACCACTTGTTACCTTAGGTATATACTTTGTCAGTCCAGCCATTGATCTAATATCACAATCACTCATAATCACAGCTTTCGCTTGAATTAACGCAAGTAATCGATTACTAAACTCATCTGGGACTAAGTATCCACCCATAGAGCCTGTAGCTTCAATTAGTGCTTTCTGTATATTACTCATGTGTTCCTGGACCAATGCCATGTTCTTGTTTGAATATCCCTTGCATTATAGCCAACTCACCAAGACTTTTTGTTTTTAAAACTTCTTGCATCTTTTCAACATTCGCTTCAGGTGATACAAGTCCTCTCTTAACTTCAGCCTCGTTAATTGCTTTTGTAAGGGCATTCGCCAATATCTCGGTCATAGATGCTACTTTCTCTTTCGCTTCTGCTTCAGCTTTCACTTTCGCTTCTGCGTCAGTTTTTTCTTTGTCAGCATCTTCTTTAGCTTTCGCTTCTGCTTCAGCTTTCGCTTCTGCTTCAGCTTTTGCTTTTTCTTCTTCGTTTTCTGGCATGTTTTTCTCCTTTATATTTAATTTGAATTCACTTGGCTTTTCTGGAAGCAAATTTGTTTCCTTCAAGGCTTTTATAAGTGAACATGATTTGTGAGCCATTGGATACATAGGAAGTCCACAACAGGAAGTTTCAAATAATTTTATTTTTCCCCATTGTTTTATTCTTTTTTTATTCATTCTTCAATAAATTCCGGTGTATCAACTGGTGAACCACCAATACTAAATCCAATTGGCATTCCTTCTTGTAAAAATTTCCAAAACATTTCTACATCTGGATGAGAATTATTTAATCTAACAACAGCTTTTAGATGATTGCCTTCTTGAAAAGCATCAGTCCAAACACCCATCATTCCTTTCCAGGAATAAACATTTGATTGTCCTGTATTTGGATCTCTTCCATGATCAGCAAAGAAAGGAATAGAACCTGTTTTAAATTGTTTAATCATATCGTCAATACCCTCTTGAGACATTCTTTCATTTTCTCTATCATTATCTAATCCAGAAACAATCACTTCAACAAATTTATGTTTTCCTTTTTCAATTGTTTTTCCAGATTTTTCAATAGTTCCATTTTCTTCCCACGTTTTACTTATGGGTGCCATAAATGAAAAAGATTTATTTGATTTTAACCATTCATTATATTTAGTTCTTGCAATTGCAGATAATTCAGAATCAGTATAAGGTTTTTTTGTTTGAGGATTAGTTTTGCCTTTATTACTTCTCTTTACCTCTTCAAGAATTTCATCTAATTTTGCTGGAATTTCAATTACCTCTACTAATTAGGTAGTTAATTGTATCTTATAAGCATTTTGGAAAATTTACATAAATTAAATAGAAATCTTAATGAAATTTATAAGTGTAATTTTAAATTCTTCTGTCTTATTCATTCTTGTTTTATACTTCCAGACCCCATCAGAAAAGAATAAAATAAATTCATCATCTGTTTCAATATACATTACATTCCCTTTTGTAAAATTACCCAAGCCAACTTTGTGTTCAACTATAGTCATAAAGTTTGGATAATTTACATTAATAGCATCTGAAAATGATTTTGTTATATTTTTAAGTTTGTTATCCATTGTGTTTTTTGGTTCTTGATCAATTCCTTGTTCTCTTTTTTTATCTTTTGCTTCATCAATTGATTTGTCTGAACCTGTCGGCTTTGCCATAGTTCCTTTTGGAATTCTTGGGTCCATACCTATTCTTTCTCTTGCTTCTTCAATAGTAATTGCTCCAATCTCTGTAAGAATTCTAATAATTTCTGCTTCCCTCATTTCATCAATTTTATAGCTTCTTTTAAATTGTAAAGCAACTTCAAAATTACTCCATAAACCTTTATTTAAAATATTTTCAATTCCTTTTTGTATAAAGGACATTTTTTTATAATAGCCAGTCTCTATTTTTCCAACAACTGTAGCAGCATCTTTTTGTGTTGTTGAAGTATAATGAACTCTGTGTGATGGAACACCCAACCCCATAAAAATTTTCATAGTAAAGTGTTCAATCAGTTTAGCAAATTCCATATCTTTATTGAATTTATTTACTTGCTCATGTGTAACATTTCCTGTTAAAACCATAGAACGATATTTTTCATCTTTCTTTTTTAATTCTCTTAATTCTCTCTTTAAAAGTTTATAATTTCTGCCATCTGGATTTTCCTCCGGCATCATAAAAATAAAGTAAGGAATTCCATCATTCTCAAAATATTTTCCTGCAAATTCTTTAGCAAAAATTAATGTTCCAATATCTGAAAGGATTGGTTCAAGTTGAGAAACTCCGTATGGAAAACCGACAGTATGTAAATGAATTATATCTTGTGGTCTGTAAACTCTTTTTTCTCCTTTTACTTCTTGTGTAAATGAACTAATTTCTCCTGTCTTATCATAATTAATTTTTACAGTTGATGCTTTTAAAACTTGTAGATCTTTTGGTTTATCTACTTCTTGATTAATTATTTTGACTATTTCGCCTTTCTTCACTTCAACATTAAATTGTTTCTGAAGAACTTTAGACATATCTTCCATGATACTTTTAACTGAATCACCATCAACACTCAATTTTAGAATATAACCATTTCCAGTAATTAAATAATCCCATATAGCATCTGTTTTAGTTTTGTAATAATTTACTTTTGCTGCAAATTTCTGAGCATTTGCTATTTGTCCTTTTCCTTTTTTATCATTTGAACTATATGGATTAAATCTCCATTCATCTGCCATTATATCTTCAATCTGTGCAAACATACAAGCAGATACTTCAGGTGAAGCTTTAACAACTTTGTAGAGTGTTTCTATTGTTGCATTCCTTTCAGAACTAAAAATTTCTTTGGCTATTCCAGCAAAATCTGCATGCGGCACATAATCAAGCTCTAATCCTCTAACTGAAGTAGATTTAGTTATAGATTTCTTGCTATCTTTAGCCATATATTGCTAAAAAAGGCAATATTTATATATCTTCCTATCTATTTATGTAAATGGTAAAGGTGAGCAAATGGAATTATCCAGATGATGTAATGGAAACAGTGAAGATAAATAAGAAATTAAGAGAAGAAATTAACAAAATTTGTAAAGAAAAGAAAATAAACAAAGGAAATTTGATTGAGGAATTCTATAAAACAATTCTTTTAAGATTTAAGGAAGGTTCACTCAATGCAAGTCAAGGATATCTAACAATCAATATTCTAAGAAAACCAATTACAAAAGATTAAATTCCTCTACAAGAAACAGTTCCAAAAATATTTTGAGCCGCTCGATTCGCAAACGCCAGAGCATCTGCACAATCATCATATTTTCCTGAATGAAATTTTGGTCTTGTTGTTTGCCCTGGACGTAAATCCATTCTCAAAGCAATTTCATTTAATTCTCTAACTAATTGCTGAGTAAAAGCATAAGCCAAATCATCTTTTTTGTTTGGAAGAACCAAATTAAAATTCTCAAATTCTCGACGTAAGTCAGTATACATATTTATTTTATTATCATAAGTTACTTTAAGCATTTCAACTCCTGAAAAATCTCCTTGAATATCTCTTGCTTGTTTGTCTCCTAATCCTGTTGAATCAATTATACATTTAACTGGTTTAAAATCATCATAAAGCATTCTTAATTTTTTAGTTTGTTCTTCAAACGTTCCTCTAAATCTAATTCCTTTAACAAGTCTTTTTCTATCAGCATTTACTCCTATGACTATCATCACCACATAATCTCCTTTTGGAGTTCTGGCCACATCATAGCCAATATAATATCTCTCATCTTTTCTGCCATAAGGTAAGAACCCTTCATTTGAAAGATTTGGTTTAAGGATCTCCATAGGAAAAAGTGAATTAGCAGAACTAATTGGAATTAACATATATTCTTGCATATAAGGTAATTCTCCTAACTCCCTTTTTATTTTAGGAATACTTTTTTGAGTATCTGTATCATAATTAAGCATAGTATATCTTTGATGCCAAAGTGCTTGTCCATTCATTTCAACGGGATATTCTTTAGAAAAATATTCTTCATTTTCTTGTAATTCTGAAAGCAAATCAGATTCAGATTTTTTAGTTCCTATTGCTACTACCCTTCCTCTTTTAATTTGAATTGTTCCTAAGACGGCAGTCCAATAAATAGATTTGTCTTCGTATTCTCCAATCTCATCACAAAGAACATCATCTGGGTGCCACATTCTAACAGATTCATTATAAGGTTTACAATAAAACGTAGAACCATTTATCAATTCTAATTCTGTTGCCCTCCATGAAGCTTCTCTATTGTCTGGAACAAATTGTTTAAGAATATCATTTCCCTGAACCATATTTTTAATAATTTTAAGAATCATCTTTGCTTGACTTTCCCTAAATGAAATAATAAGTGTTTCTCTTGGCCCTTGAAAAATAGATTTCCATAAATAATATCCTGCAAAAAAATAGGTCTTGCCTGAACCTCTAAATGCAACAATACAAAGTCTTGGATATTTTTCTACAAGATCATACCACTCTTTATGATACTCAGCAATATCAAAACCCAATACATGTTCAGCAAAAAAAAGGTAATCAAAATAACATCTACTCCAGAAGTGTTCCATATTTGTTTCTAAATATCCTTTTGCATACTTTAGAATTTGGTTTATTGTTCTAATTTTTTCCTCCTTATATCATAATTTTTATGACACTTATAACAAAGCCATTTATAATCATTAATCTTTCTTTTATATTCTCCAGAAATGTTTGCTAAAGTTAATCTTTTTTTCTTCTTGCAAAACTCACAAATCTTTGGTTTTGATTTATGTGTTTCAATCCAATTATGTAATGCTCTATATCCTACCTTATCACCTTTCCATTTATGATTTTGGTTGCCCAAATGGGCTTCCCTCATCTTGTTCTTAGTTTTTTCAGAGTGATATTTGCCTTTTATCCAAGAAATTTGTCCTTTACTATTTGTATTTCCCATTAATGCTTTGCTTATTTTTTCTGCTCTTAATTTTGATTTTTCTGGGTCAGCATGAAATTTTCTTAGCCCTTTTTGTAATTTTTTAAGGTGATCTTTCGTCCGAGGATATATTCCTGTAGGCATATCATTTCTCCCTCTCAAATAAATCTAACCATTGAGAAGAAATTATATCCCAATCAAAAGTTAATGCAAATTTTCTTGCTTTATCTGACATTTCTTTCAATAACTTTTTTTCAGCTTTCCAATCAGCATAATATTTTTCAAGCAATTCAGTAACATGCTTATCATCTGGAATTGCATTTGTAACTCCATTTGTTCCAATTACACATACTGTTCTTCCATAATTATCTTTAAGCATATTAATTAATTCACCTACTTTAGCAAGTTCTGGGCCTGTTGTGTTATCACTCATTAAAAGAGGAACTCCTGCACTTTGACATTCAATTGCTGGCATACCAAAACCTTCTCCTCCTGATGGATAAAGAAAAATATCCATTAAATTATAAATCTCATTCATTCCTTCTTTAGAAATTTTCTGTCTTTCTTTAATATCCATCTTAGTTCTTGTTAGCATAATCCTTTTTGAATTTGTTAGATCTTCACCTATTTCTTTTTCAAATTTAGCAACTATTGCATTTATTGCCCAACCCCTTCCTTCTCCCGCAGGGGGGTTTGTATCTGTATGAAGCAAAAGAGAAACATCAGATTTTCCTTTAGCAAAATTAGCAAATCCCTTCATCCAATAAGGTTGCATTTTTCTTATTTGATTTCTTCCAACAAAACCAGCAACAAACCTATCATCAATATTATATTTT